>Ga0075682_144_pt1 | contig 3687 bp, 5 predicted proteins | sample RifGroA2_FD_68251 | JGI IMG/M metagenome (GOLD analysis project Ga0075682, IMG submission 68251) | Microgenomates (Woesebacteria) bacterium GW2011_GWA2_40_7b | reverse complement strand
TACACCCCACCAACCCGCTTATATGTACGTACTATTTCTTTTGGTTTTACCCTCATATACAACAGTTTAATCTTGTTGCATATGTGGTGTCAGATTACGGTATAATTGATCTTCGACTTAGTTGGGACTATAATTCGCTGGTTCGACTCTGCTCACCAGGGCTTTAACTGGCCAAGCTTTGCTTACCACATGTGTCAGAGTTATGACCTCAGATGCAAAAAATAAAAACCCAAAGAAATCCGTTCATTGCCTTGTGTGATTATGCCTCGCGGGGTGACTGGTGCTGGAAAATTGTTTGTACAACCTGTGGCCACAGTAGCAATTTGTTGCGAGAGTTGCAATTCAAGCAGAAGAGACAAGAAAATATGGGGTTGGTTTGAAAAGAAATATTGTAAAAACAAAAATATAAACGAAAAAACGGTGGCAGAACCGGTTAAAAAATATCTACAAACCCCAGGGAGCGCGGTGTAGTATAATTGCCTCAAATGGGGTTTTTTGAAAGGTTAGCCAACAAAATAATAACTAAATGGAAAAAATTAGTTTTGCGGCTTAAAGGCTATTTCAAAAGACTTCTTTTTCCTCTCTATCTTTTTCCCATCAAACTTTTTACTTATTCAACTTATTACCTCGTTAAGTTTTTACTCAAACTAATCCTTTCCATCATCGGGCTTATTTTTGAAACTCTTATTTTCCCTTTTAAGAGTTTGAAGAATTTTTTGAAATCTTTGGTTACTCTAGTTGTTTCTTTATATCTTTTTGCCTCGCTTTTCGTCATCGAAGATTATCTCCGTACTCAATACGGTTGGTACGGTAAGTTATTTTTAAGTTCAATTTTTACTCCGAGTTCTGGTGAGCCCTTTTCCCTGATGGAAATTTCGTAACACCGATAAAAATCCTGGGAGATAAAGAAGTTGACTTGGCGGTTTTGTTCACCGAAAGACGATACGATAAACTTGTTTTCCCATTACCCGACAGAATGGCTATACGCGAAGAAGAGCCTTTAATTGCCGCTGGATATCCGTTAGGAACCGATTTGACGGGCAAAGCAACTCTTCTTAAAGGAACGTTTATCGATTATAGAAACTCCAAACAGATGCCGATTGCTTATGTCCAAACCGATATAAGCTTAGTCAAGGGAATGAGTGGCGGACCGCTGGTGGATCAATGTGGCAAGGTTATTGGGATTAACACAATGAGCCTTGCGGGGTTATCGCTGTTCATAAACGCGGACTGGGCAAAAACAATTATCCCTAATTTCACCGATCAAAATATTACGAAAATAAACGTAGACCCGTCTTTATCTCCGGAATCATCAGTGGTGGCATTCTACACCTATCTGAAAGCCCGTAGAATGAAGGATGGTTTTGATTTACTAAGCCAGGAGTATCTTCAGAAGACCAACTTTGAAGAATGGACCGGCAGGTTCAAGGATATTCTAGATGTTGATGTGATTAAATCTGAAAAATTTGGAAATTCCAAGGATGCCGCATTTGTAAAGTTTTCCACCAAGAATTGGGTGGACGGGGAAGCAGAAATACATTATTACGAAGGAACATGGAAAACGGTTAAAGAGGATGGGGTATATAAAATGCTGAAGAGTAAAATTACGGAAATCACCGACCCGGCCTGGGATTGGTTTTATGAGTAACGATGAAGTACAATTAGCGATAGCTAAGTGCCAAGCTTTGCTTACTTCGAGTCTTCGAGAAGCAAGCTTTGCTTACGAATAATATGTTAAAGAATATTCGAATTCTTATTCTCGAAGATGGTTTGGAAACAGTAAAAAGAATCTTTTCTGTTTTAAGAAATAATGTACAATTTTGAAAAAGAATTAGACAAATCTGTCAAAGAGATTAAAGACAGAAAAGCCAGAGAGAAACTGGAGGATGAGAAATTATGGAAGGAATTTAAAGCCGGTTTGGCCGTCCCTTTCCAATTATTATTACTCGCCTTTCTTAAGTTTACAGAAAAGGCAATAACGACAATTTCCTACCTATTCCCATTTTCGTTTTTATTAAGAAATAATAGGTTTCATTATTCTCGCAAACCATTGATGGATACATGGAACGAACTTATTAAAACAAACAGAAAATCTAAAACAAACTTTTACGTTAAAGGTGCATATGAAGACCAGTATTTTTACAACAAGTTGATAATCTCCAAGTTTAAGACTAGACTGGCTTAGCACTTTAACAAAAATTCGCTTTTAAACCTATCATAAACAAGAAAGGAGGAGCAATGTTACACAAAGCTTTAATCGTACGCATTGCAATTGCAACAACGTTGACAGTTTTAGTAGGGTTTACATTGATTGGTTTGGGAGAAAGGAAATCAACAAAAGCGTCGGAACCAATAGCGGTAATTCTGGCAACCCCTGTCCGAAATCCGTTAGTTCCTACGCAAACATCATTGATAGCATATCCAATCCCAACATCAACCCCAACTCCGACATTGCTTCCAACTCCTACAGTATTTCCAACTATCACGGCCCTACCGACTCCGATTGCCAACATTTATGTTGTCCAACCGGGAGATACATTCTTCGGTATTGCCCAAAAATTGGGAGTTGATTGGCAAATATTGGCACTCATAAACGGAACGAATAATCCGGATCAAACGATCTACCCTGGAGAGGTAATCAACATTCCGGACCCATCCTGGGTTCCTGCCGCCACGATAGACGGAAAACAAATAATCGTGGTTATCGGGCAACAAAAGGTCTATGCATTTGACAAGGGAGTCCTCGTCAACACTTTTGTTGTTTCCACGGGAACCGTTTATCGTCCTACTGTATTGGGAAATTTCCAAATTGCTAAGAAACTACCCTCTAGAACAATAACCGACGGTGTAGACTACACTTTCGAGAACGTACCTTATATCATGTACCTTGAAAACAACAAAGTACCATGGACTCTGGGTTACGCTCTGCACGGTACCTACTGGCACAACAATTTTGGTCATCCGATGAGCCATGGCTGCGTCAATATGACAGAAAGTGACGCCAAGTGGCTTTATGAATGGACACCTGTCGGTACGGTAGTAACAATAATAAACTGAAGCGAATCTTTGTTAAGTGAGAACCCATAGGGTATTTTTATAAACCTATGGGTTCGTTTTTTTTAATAATTCTATAAAGTTAAAAACTTTTGAAATTCTTCGTAATACGGATAGTGATGGTCATTTCCGGGCATTGATACGATCTCTATTTTAGGGTTAATTTTTTCCATAAACTTTTCAATCTCTGCCGATGTTGCAAACGGATCGCCTTCATTTTGGTAACAAATAACGTTTTCCGGTTTGATATTTTTATATGCTTCTTGGAAAATACCGAGCCTCTCATCTGACACGGTTGGAATTCCGCAAAGAATAACTTTATTTAACTGCTGGGGAATCTGCTCAATCACGTAAGCGGCAACAAGAGTTCCAACGGATTTGGCAATAATATTAACCCGATTCTTAACCGCAAGCCCCGCAATGAGTCTGGCTTTTTCTTTCGGTTTAAAAAGTTTTTCAGGATTTTCCCAATGGTCCCAGAAAATAGGTCTTATTTGACCATCCAATTTCAGCTTCTCGGCCATCTCTTCTGCCAATTCTTTATTCTTGGACGAATATCCCGGTAAAATAAAAGTAACCATTATGCTATTATATATCGTATGGCCAAAGGATTTGTACAAAATATTGAAAAGC
>Ga0075682_146_pt1 | contig 5054 bp, 4 predicted proteins | sample RifGroA2_FD_68251 | JGI IMG/M metagenome (GOLD analysis project Ga0075682, IMG submission 68251) | Microgenomates (Woesebacteria) bacterium GW2011_GWA2_40_7b | reverse complement strand
GTGATTGGTGATTGGTGATTGGTGATTGATAAAAAAACGCAAGGCATCGGCAATTTGGATATCGACATCATATTTACCCATGCCAAGATACTTTTTCCCTAGTTCGACTATAAGAGGATCGATATCCACCCCTGTAATTTTTGCCTTAGGCCAAAGTTTCCTAATAAGTTTTGCTACGGTACCACCACCAAGACCGAGAATGAGTGTTTTGTGATTAGTGGCTAGTGATTTGTGAATTCTTTTAAGGGTGGATTTCCAAATTGTCTCAACTATTCCGCCGGATTGAGTAAGACCTTCCGCCTGAATATAAGTTCCTAACCCAATATTTTTAACTACGCGCAAGTGTCCATTATATTTCGATTCCCTCTCTTCCAAAATTTTTGTCCCAATCATTTATCTAATTATACCCTAGTTGTATTTCGGGTTTGGTTTGGTTTAGAATGGGCAAATGACAAATATTCCCCTCCCCGAACTTTTAAGGCCCAAAACTCTCAAGGATTTTGTTGGACAAGCCAACCTTGTCGGAAAAGATGGCGTTATCCGAAAACTACTAAATAACCAATCAACCAATCTCTATTTTCCCTCGCTTATACTCTGGGGTCCTCCCGGATCCGGCAAAACCACTCTCGCACGAATTATCGCAAATACACTTAAACAAGAATTTTTTGAATTCTCAGCTGTAAACACGAAAGTAAAAGATATTGAGGATTTGGTTCAAAATAATAAACAGTTGAAATTAGTAAACTCGCCAATCGTATTTTTAGATGAGATACACCGATTCAATAAAGCTCAGCAGGACAAACTTCTTCCCCATGTGGAACATGGGGACATAATCTTGATTGGCGCCACAACGGAAAATCCCTCTTTCGAAGTAATCGGTCCGCTTCTGTCGCGTACCAGAGTTCTAATTTTAGAACAATTATCCAAAAAGGATTTACTAAAAATACTGAGCAGAGCCTTAAAACACCTCAAAAAGAAACTGAATGGGGAATCGGAAAAGTTCTTACTGGAAGCGAGTAATGGCGATGCTCGTGTAATGCTTAATGTACTGGAGATTGCAGCAAGTTTAGTCAAAACTCCGACCATAAAAATACCAGATCTTGAAACTGCGCTTCAGAGACGCCAACTGACATTTGATAAAAGAGGAGAGGATTTTTACAACATAATCAGCTCATATATTAAAAGTATAAGAGCCTCGGATGTAGATGCGGCACTCTATTATTTGGCTCGCATGGTGGCTGCAGGACAAGATCCACTCTACATAGCACGCAGAATGGTTGTATTCGCTTCAGAAGATGTGGCTTCCCCCACCGCCTTAGTGGTAGCTAACGCAGTGTTCAGAGCTTGTGAGACCATTGGATATCCAGAGTGTCAGGAGAATTTAGCTGCTGGAACTGTTTACCTCGCTACGACAAAAAAGGATCGAGGTGCTTACGAGGCCTACATGAGAGCCTTAGGAGATGTTAACAAATTCGGTAACCTTCCCACTCCTCTTAAAATCCGTAATCCTGTTACTAAGTTAATGAAAGATATTGGATATGGTGAGGGCTACAACAAATACACGAAAGAAGATTTACTCCCTGACAAGCTCAAGGGTAAAAAGTATTATAATGGCAAAAATGAAAGATAGAGTAAATTTAGCCGCCTATAAAGAAACAATAACAGCCCCCCTAAGGCGAGCAACCTTATGTTTCTTGGTTAGAGATAATCAAGTTTTACTAGCAATGAAAAAAAGAGGTTTTGCAGAAGGAAAATGGAACGGATCGGGAGGCAAGTCAAAACCAGAAGATAAAAGCATTGAGGCTACAGCAAAACGAGAGATGGTTGAGGAAACAATGGTAACACCGAGAAATCTTAAAAAAGTTGCTATCCTCAATTTCTACTTTCCAGATAAAAGTGATTGGAATCAACAAGTGTCTGTATTTTTAACTAGCGAATGGAATGGCACACCCACCGAAACCGAGGAAATGGCACCAAAGTGGTTCAATCTAAATGAAATTCCCTACAACCAGATGTGGGATGACGATGTTCTCTGGCTGCCCAAAGTATTAGACGGGAAAATTATTGAAGGAAATTTTCTTTTTGGCAAAAATCAGAAAATGTTAGAGCACAAGATTGTTGAGATTGCCTAAATTATTTTGTGGATCATTGTTAAACAGCTATAATTATTTATGCCCCTTGTTAATCTGGCCCAATTTTTTCTTTATACTTGGTTAATAATAGCCGCCTTACAAGCACTTAAGTAGATAAAAACTTGGCAAGTTATGTATTCTTTGCACTCTTTGCCTACTTTGCAATCTATAATCTTGCCTATATTTTTAACATCCACAGATTCTCTCCGCTTATTAACCGGTCTGAGCATTTCTTTGGTAGTATTTTGATTGCATTTGTGGTTTATTCCTTTCTTTCAACAAGAAGTTTTTACACAGATATTCCTTCCCAAAATGTTAGACTTGTTTTTCTTTTTTGTTTAACATCAACATTGGGAGTTTTCAACGAGATTGTTGAATTATTCTTCGTTCTAGCGTTCAAGACAAAAAACATTGGTCCGGGTTTACTTGATACCAGTTTTGATCTTTTAATGAATTTCTTGGGAGCCGGCGCTTTTGTTGTCTTAAAAATACTTACAACTAATTCCCCTGTAAATTGATTCCCCGTTTTTGAAGCTCACTATAGTAATAATTGGCTTTTTCAATATCTTTATTTTGATAATACATTACAAACAAGTTTTTCATCACATCGGTATAATCTGGATTAACCTTTAAGGTGGCCAACCACATACCCTCCGCTTCTTGTGTGCGCTCTTCCTGATATAACAAAAGTCCGTAATTAAAAAGTGCGTTGTCATAGTTGGGATTATTCCCAAGTTCTTTTTTATATTCATCTTCGGCTTTTTTGACTTCCCCCCTCGCTGCATAAATCAACCCCAGATTGTTATGAATCATTGGTTCTTGAGAGTTTAACTCAAGAGTTTTTTCATACTCTGTCTCGGCGTTATCCAAATTCCCATCCAGATAATACATCGCCCCTAAATTTTTATGAGCAAGGGGGTGATGAGGAGAACTTAAAACCGCGCTTTGCCAAAAAGCCAGTCTATCCCTAAAAACCCAAGTATGATTAAAATTAATTACAATGAAAAAAGAAGTTAATATTCCAAAAGCCAAAACTCCTGCTTTATTTGAAAAACTAAACTTTTTTACAAACTCCACCTCACTCAAAATCATAAAAAGACCGATTATTGGCAGATAGATTCTGTGTTCGAGAAAATCAGGAACATACTCCGTACCGGGCCTGATGAAAGAAGGCAGCAAGAATACAATAAACCAGACGATGCCAAATAAGATCAATTTATGATTTCTATTTTTTGAGAAAACAATGGAATCGATGATCACAAATATTGCTATAAATCCCCAAATCAATGTCGAATCCTGAATAATGGGTAAAACTGATAGGTTTACGGGGAAAAACACCTTTCCCAGGCCAAACACGACCGCAGGGAGACCGAGGTAGATACTTTTAACAATCTCGGTTAAGGTGTATTTTATCGGGTTTTGTAGAGCAATTACTCTCAATAAATACCAAACTCCGACAGTCCCCGCCCAAGCAAAAGCAATATATAACTTAACGGACAACATTTGTCTTTTCTGAAAAAGAAAAAGGTATAAAAGAATCACCCCGGGAATCAGTAAACCCGATTCTTTGGTAAATATGGCCGCAGCAAAAAAGACAAGGTGCCAAACTGCATTTTTTACTTTGCCAAACTCTACAAAGTTGATAAAGAAAATGAATGACAAAAGAGTAAACAAAGTCAAAAGCGAGTCATTCCTCCCGGGAATCCAGGCAACGGCTTGGGTAAGAACGGGGTGAACCGCAAAGATAATTGAAAATAGGAATGACATTTCTTTCCTGATCTTGATTTTTTGCAGAAAAACAAAAACGAGGCAGGAAGTAATAATATGAATAACCACATTAGTCAGATGATAAACAAATGGGCTACTGCCACCAATCTGAGCATCAAACATAAAAGATAAGGTAAGAAGTGGGCGGTAATATGCTGCCGAAGAATGTAGCATGTGGAACACTTCTGTGACGAAAGCAGCGGGAATGTTTGCCAGATTTTTTAAAAAGAAAAGATTATCCAGTATTAACGTCTGATCGTCAAAATAAGTAAATCCAAAAAATATTGTCCAGAGATAAGTTAGGGCACCAAGTCCGGCAATCCAAAGGTAAGGTTGATACTTGTTATTCGACATTTCCCATTATTTTCTCTTTACCCATCCACTTTTGAAGAACTTTAGGGATGAGAACCGAGCCTTCCTTAGTTTGGAAATTTTCCAAAATTGCCAAAGGAAAACGGGACATTACTATTGCAGTACCATTAAGCATGTGTATATATTCCGTTTCGCCGTTATTTCTCCTAAACTTAATGTTCAAATTTCTAGCTTGATAGTCGGTACAATTGGATGTTGATGTCACTTCACCATAATCATCTCTCCCCGGCATCCAAACCTCAACATCAAACTTCCTAGCCGCCATTGCCCCAAGATCTCCGGTACACATTTCCATCACTCTGTAAGAAAGTCCAAGTTCCTGACAAATTTCCTCCTCCATTTTGAGAATTAGTTCATGGAATTTATCCGAATCCTCAGGTTTGCAATAAATAAACATTTCAGCTTTTGTAAATTCATGGACTCGATACAAACCTTTTGAATATTTGCCGTAAGCACCGGCTTCCTTTCTGAAGCAATGAGAATAGCCGATATACTTAAGCGGAAGTTTTTCTTCCGGAATAACCTCATCCGCATGGCTTCCGGCCAAGGTTACTTCAGCGGTAGCAATAAGGCCAAGGTCCTCTCCGTCAACCGTGTAAGTCTGAGCTTCGTCACCTTTGGGAGCGTATCCGGTTCCTAAGTAGTAACGACTCTTGGCCAGGTCAGGCGTGATCACCGGTAGAAACCCAACTTTGGAAAGTTTTTCGAAAGCATATGCGGTCAAGGCCAGTTCCAGAAGCGCTCCGTCGCCATAAAGAAAATAAAATTGAGATCCGGTAACTT
>Ga0075682_136_pt1 | contig 5559 bp, 9 predicted proteins | sample RifGroA2_FD_68251 | JGI IMG/M metagenome (GOLD analysis project Ga0075682, IMG submission 68251) | Microgenomates (Woesebacteria) bacterium GW2011_GWA2_40_7b | reverse complement strand
TCACATTGATAAGGTCTTTCTCCTGTGTGAGTTTTTATGTGTTTTGCTAAATATTCTTTTCTTGCAAAAGTTTTCTCACAGGTTTGGCACCTATGTTTTTTGTCTGTTACTGAAGATTCTGAACCCTGTTCAGATTGGGCTTCAGGAGATGTACCGAGTAAGGCAACTAAAGCTTCTGCAGCTTCTAGATCCTCTGTTAAAGTCGAATCAGCTCCACTACAAAGATTGACGGTTATAAGGAGCAATAAAGCTAGTTTTTTCATAACTACTCTCCTTAAACCCCCCCGGATAACCTGAATGACCTCTATAAACTTTCTGCTTGGCCTTGTTCCCCGTTAAAACGATTTTCTCGGCATTTATGACAACAACATTGTCTCCCGAATCCATATGTCTACTGAAAGCGGGCTTTCCTTTCCCCATCAAAAGATTGGCAATTTTGGTTGAAACTCGCCCCAGGATCTCTCCTTTAACATCAACCTCGTGCCACTCTCTTTTAATTTCTTTTTCTTTCGGTTGATATGTTTTTGTCATTAGGATTTAGGATTAAAGGATTTTAGCGATGAGTTCTTTTTCTCTGCTATTTTTTTGACTGTTTTCTTTTTTGACTCATCCTTCTTTTCCTCTTTCTTTTTATCCTCAGTGATTATCTTCTCCGTCCATTCGATCCTCATCATCTTGGCATTGTCACCCTTCCTGCGCGGAAGAGAAATCAGTCTGGTGTAACCTGAGGTTCTTGACGAGAATGCCGGGGCAACTTTTTGAAATAAAAGACTAACCACATCTCGGGAATTATCAAGATCACTCATCGCCCGCCTCCGGGAATTTATATCTCCTTTTTTTGCCAAAGTAACAAACTTTTCCAAATTTCCCTGGACTGCTTTCGCTTTGGCACGGGTTGTAACAATCTTTCCATTTAAAACCATCGCCCGGGCCAGTGAAACAAATAAAGCCTCACGAGACGGACGAGACCGGGAAAGCTTTCTTCCGAATACCTTCTTGTTCATTGGTTTACTTTATGGCAAGAAATTCAACTCCCTTGGTTCCAAGGGCGGCGGCAACAATTTTGAGGGACTTTTCTCCCAAGTTACGTACCTTTACAAGATCCGTTTTCTTCGCATGAGCCAAATCCTCTACTACCTCAAAGCCGGCTTTAATCAGAGCATTTGCCACTCTCGTCGGAAGTCCAATTTCCTCAACTGAAAGCTTGCCGATAAGACCAAGGTCGTCGTGGGGCACTTCTTCCATCTTTGCAATCTTTTTGGGATTTACTATCTGACCAAAATAGGCAAGTAGGGTTTTTGCAGATTGAACCAAGGCTTCCGAGGCTTTCATTGTTCCATCAGTCCAAATTTCCAAAATTAATTTGTCGTAATTGGTAAGCCGTCCGACACGAGTTTCTTCAATCTTGTAACTTACCCTTTGAACCGGAGAGAAAGAAGCGTCTATCGGAATGAGTCCTATAGAATCCACCGAACGCTCTTCCGCCGGTGAATAACCAACTCCACTCTCAATTGTCAATTCTGCCTGAATTTTACTTCCCTTATTTAAAGTTCCTAAAATCAGTTCCGGATTGGCAATTTCAATTCCTCCTCCGATTTTAATGTCGCCTGCCTTAAATTCACCCGGTTTTGAAACTTCAAGAGTGGCCTTGACAGATTTCTCTAATTTGCCAGAAAACCTTACTTTTTTGAGGGCAAGGACAAATTCAACTATGTCTTCTTTCATTCCGGAAAGTGTTGAGAACTGGTGTTTTACCCCGGAAATTCTGACCGATGCAACAGCCATTCCGGGAAGCGAGGTCAGAAGAACACGTCTAAGAGAATTTCCAATTGTTATGCCATACCCCTGTTCCAAAGGAGATATGACAAATTTTCCATAATTTGTCTCCTTTTTTTCCTCTTTGATTTCAAACATCGGTTCATTCATTTTTTTTGCTTAGACTTTGGATATTCTACCTCAATCTCTAGGCACTTTCAACCCGATCTTTCGGATGATTCACTTGGGCAAGAACAAGTTCTTGCCCAACAAGGTAGCTGTAGTCGCACAAGTGCCCCTCTCTCGGTTGCTACCTCGAGTAAAATTCAACTATATCCTGCTCGCTCACAGCTTCGGTAATATCTTCTCTTTTGGGTTCACCGGAGATTTTACCCACAGCTGCCTTTCTAGTCAACCATGAGGCTATTTTAAAATCTTTAGCATCAAGCGACTTTTTAACCTCCGGAATTGCCATACCCTTAGCGTCAACCGAAATCACATCCCCCATACGGACTTTACAGGACGGAATATTAACTTTTTTGCCATTAATAAGAATGTGCCGATGAGAAACCAATTGGCGGGCAGCCGGCCGGCTTGGAGCAAACCCGAGCCTGTAAACGGTATTATCTAGACGCTTTTCAAGACTAACAAGTATAGCTTCTCCCGTATTACCCTTGGTTTTAAATGCCTCGGCAACATAATTCCTAAACTGAGTCTCGGAAATTCCGTAAAGTCTCTTAACTTTTTGCTTTTCCCTAAGTTGTTTGCCATATTGGGACGAACCCCTGGTTCCTTTTGGTCCGTGAACTCCGGGTGGAACACTAAGACGAGTAAGTTTTGATCCTGCACCAAAAAGGTCAAAATTTTCCCGTCTACTTAGTCTGTCTTTTGGTCCTGTATATCTCATAAATTAAACAACTATACCCTCCTCTTCTTCTTTGGCCTGGGTCCGTTGTGCGGAACCGGCGTAATATCCGCAATAAGAGCTATCTTAACCCCCGCAGCTTTCACGGCCCGGAGTGTTGCATCCCTCCCGGCGCCCGGCCCTTTAACATATATTTCAACTTCTTCCACACCAAACTCACTTTTAGCTCGACCTAAAACTTTTTCAACGGCGGTTGTCGCTGCATAGGGTGTGGCGCGTCTTGTACCCTTAAAGCCTGAGGCCCCGGATGAACTCCACACAAGAGTTTCTCCGTTTGTATTTGTAACAGTTACCAGGGTGTTATTGAAAGACGCAGAAATATAAACTTTGCCCAATTTCGTCTCTTTTCTGGTATTTTTTTGTTTAGTTGCCATATTGCTACTTTCCTCCAGAGGCGGATCCGCCTTGGGCGGACTTTGTTTCACCAGTCTTACCAACACTCATTTTACTTAACATTTCTTTTTTAAATGCTCCTACAGTTTTTCTTTTACCTCTTTTTGTGCGAGCATTAGTCCGTGTCCGCTGTCCCCTTGCCGGAAGATTTTTCGCATGGCGCATTCCACGGTACGATCCAATTACCTGTAATCTCTGGATATTTCCTCTGGTAGCCCTTGCCAAATCTCCCTCGATTTGATATTTCTCAAGTTCCGAACCGATTTTTGAAATCTCATCAGCCGAAAGATCCGAAACCCTTTTGGTGTTTGGAACTCCGGCGTCTTTCATAATCTTCTTAGACAACGACCAACCCAAACCCTTGATTTTTGTCAGAGCAAAATCTATCTTCCAACCGTCTTGTAAATCAATTCCTGCTATTCTTGCCATATATTTTAGTTACTTAGAGCTTAGAGCTTAGAGCTTAGAGGTTAGAGCTTAGTAATGCCAGGCTCTAGGCTCTAATAGCTATCTACCTACCCCTGTCTCTGTTTGTGACGGGGGTTTTTACAAATAACATACAAAACCCCCTGACGTTTAACAATCTTACAATCTTTACATCGCGGTTTTATTGAACTTTGAACTTTCATCCTTCGACTTCGCTCAGGACTATAGTCCTGAATTATTTCCTCTCTATTTCTTAATACTTAAATACTATTCTGCCCCGATTTTCATCGTAGGGTGTCATTTCGACTTTTACCCTGTCTCCGGGAAAAATCCGCACATACGCCCTTCTCATTTTTCCCTTGAGCGTGGCCAATATTAACTTCCCATCCGTAAGCTCCACCCGAAACATGGTGTTTGGTAAAGACTGAGACACAGTTCCATCAACTTCAATTGTACTTTGGTTTTTCACAAAATTTCTCTCTACTTCCTAATACCTTTAGCAAGTTTTGCTTACTTCTTGAAGCAAGCTTCGCTTATCGAGTGAGTACCTTCGGACCTTTTTGGGTCACCACCACTGTCTCTTCGAAAAGTGCTGATATTTTACCATCCCTCATGGCTATTGTCCACCCGTCCGGTAAAATCTCTACTTTGTCGCTCCCTTGAGCATACATTACTTCTACAGCCAGTGTCATACCAACGACAAGCTTGGAACTGTCAGCAATTCTGCCGGGGACGAAACAGGGAATTTGAGGCTCCTCATGAAGTTCACGTCCTACCCCATGTCCGACCAGAGCCTTGATGGGAGTATAGCCTTGAGCTTCCATGGTCAATTCTATAGCCCGACTGATATCAAAAACGTAGTTATCTGCCTTTACTACCCTTATGGCCGCCTCAAGGGCATTTTGACCAACATTAAGAAATTTTTGTATTTCTGGGGTAACATCGAGCCCTACCGAAAAAGACGTGTCTGTATGAAATCCTTTGTAATAAAGTCCGACATCCACACTTACCACGTCACCTTTTTTGAAAATTATTTCTTTGCCTGGCACCCCGTGAACCAGCCCTGCATTAACGTTAATGCATGTAACCCATGAGTAACCCGGGACCTTGTCAAAAGAACCTTCGGCGCCTTCAGCTTTAATTAATTTTTTAGCCAATTCTTCAATATCGGATGCTTTGACACCGATCTTAGTAGCCTCCTTGAGGGCATTTTTTACTCGAACAAGTTTTTTACCCCCCGCAGTCATGATCTCAATCTCGCTCTCAGTTTTGATTTTGATCATGATTTTTTGCAACAATCCCGTCGATCTCTTGAGCGATTATTCCAACCGGCCTTTCACCATTAACTTCTATTACCTTTGTATCTTTTTTAAGTTCGGTAATAAGAGGTTTCGTTCTTTGTCTATAAAGAGCCAGACGTTTCTTGATAGCTTCCGGTTTGTCGTCATCTCTTTGGACTAAGGTATTTGGGTCAACACCTGCAGGGGGAGGTTCCGTGACCAAATTATAAATTTCCCCAGTTTTTGGATCCATTCGCCTCGCGGTTAGTCTTCGAAGAGTTTCTTCTTCATCTATTATTAAAACTATTATCAAATCGAGATGAACTTTTTTATCAGAAAGCCAATTTTTAAAGAAGTTGTATTGATCCACGGTCCTAGGAAACCCATCAAAAATTATATCGTCATAAAGATTTTTTTCGTCCAAAAAAGCAGCCAAGTACGAAGTCATTTCTTTATCCGGCACCATCTTCCCTTTAGCTAAGGATTTCTTGAGATCGTCATTTGTTTCGGCAACTTTTCTCAGAAACTCACCCGACTCAAAGTAATAATAACCATACTTTTCAATTAATAGTCTCGCCTGCGTTCCTTTGCCAGATCCTTGAGGACCAATCAGAAGTATATTCATATTTTATTTTCTATTTTCAGATTTTCCATCTTATTTTTTGATTCTAAAATTGAGAAATAATTAAATGAAATGGAAAATGGTAAATGACAAATGGACAATCAGACCTATCTGATAAGCCTGTCGTATCTTCCCATTAAACCGTCAATCTCTTCAAT
>Ga0075682_135_pt1 | contig 5702 bp, 5 predicted proteins | sample RifGroA2_FD_68251 | JGI IMG/M metagenome (GOLD analysis project Ga0075682, IMG submission 68251) | Microgenomates (Woesebacteria) bacterium GW2011_GWA2_40_7b | reverse complement strand
CCGGTTGATGAAAATATGAAGTTTGAGATTAAAAAATTGGCGGTCAGGGCATTCGGCGGTTTGCAGCATAAGGATTATGCCAAGTTTGATATACGCGTGGATTCCAATACGGGAATTCCATATTTTACAGATTCAAACCCCAATACAGCCTTTGGGCCAGATAAAGGCCTTCCCATGACCGAGGTGATGAATCTTAATGGAATAGAGTTTTCCGAGGTATTAGCTTCCCTCTTGTCAAAATATGGAAAAAGCCCAGGCTACCGTGGATTAATTCTACTTGAGGTTGAGGGTAAAATTAAATATTTTATGCTTAGGCGTACAGATAAGTTTCCGATAGGAGAAACGGTTTACGAGACAATTGGAACTTATATAAAGTATGAGGGGGGAAAACTGGTGAATATGCCAAAGGTTGTCGAGGATGTGCTTAAAAGAGAACTTTTCATGAAAGACCTGGTGATTAAAAGGTTTATTGATTTGGGACAAATGCACACCGATCCTGCAGTAGTTCCAACATCAATTTCTTTATACGCGGCAGTAATAGATATAACAGACTCTCCAAACCTCAAAAAAATCGAAAGCAGGGTAATCCACGCCAAACCAATACAATATAAATTACTTATTGAACCGATTGATAAGTTAAAAGATTATGTAAATAAAGTTGATGAATCTTACTTTCTGGCCTGTATCCTCAGATTGGTTTCTATGGGAGTGATTAATTTGCAGTAGGGACTTGACCCCAGTAGGAATTTCGCAATTATCTTCCCGCACTATTTGTACATGACTAGTGCCAAATTCTGACGGGGTCTGCGGGGTAGGGTTTAAGAAGCAAATATGGCTACCCCTTGACAAATGTTATAGGTAGTCCTATAATGCCCTCAAGACTTATAAAGTCGGTCTTTTACATAAGGTAGCTCATGAGCCTGGTTTCAGCCTCGACGGCCCCTCGCCGTACGGTTTCCAGATCGGCTATCTGTATTCTTCAAAGTATCCTCTTTTATTTCCACTCTTTGTGTTGCCGTGGTCTTTTTAGCTTGCCAAAATAACGCCTTTCATCGTCTTTTGACTTCTACTAAAGAGACCAACGGGAGTACAAAATTTATATGGTAGAAATTCATTCAGATCAAAGAGATATCTTAAAACACCTCGGCAGTCCAAAAACCGAGGTGCTTTCTGTGGTTCAAAAAGATAAATTGGGTATATTTACCGGTTCACCAATGTTTTCTGATTTGACAGAGATCACACGTTCAGCTAGCCAAATAGAGGAAACACGCAGTCTACTTAAGTATTTAGTTGAAATGAGAAATGCTGACCCCAAAACCAAAAGAGAAGTAAATTTAGAGGGTTACAGAAGCGTGGTTCTTTATGATAACGAATCCGACCCTGATGATACGGGTAGATATCTAGAGGTAGAGTTTTCGATCCCGCGAGGACTCCAGATAAATAAAGACTTGCTGAATGACCTTAATGAATATTATGCAAGAGAAGCTTCAAATGAAGAAAGTGGAACTTCTGAAAAAGTTGCAAAAGAAGAGGGAGAGCTCCCCGGATTCGCATATATAAGAGCTTGGGATTATGACCAATTGGATAAAAGGGTTTTGAGGGTTGTACAAGTAAAAAAGGATGGTCTGGTTAATGAAAAATATAAAGTTATTGAGAATAGAAGACTCCAAAGGAGAAAAAATCCGGAAACAAAAAAAGTGATTATGAGATTTAACATAAAATACCGCACCAATACAACTGAAATCGATTTGTACTTTTTGGGGGTACTACTTTCAGATATTTTATCGGGAAGGGTAAAATATGCGCCCAAAAAAGAAGAAATAGGTTCGGTAGGTACTAATTACAAAAATGAAGTGTCTGCAGTAATGGCGGTACTTAATATGGGGAGATATAAAGATATGTCGCTTGATTCCCTACCTGGAATGGGTGAAATTGCAGAAACCGTAAAAACGCATCTACTGGAGCCTCTTGGGGAAGGTAGAATAGAAGATGCACAGGACATTATGATCGTTGGAACTCCGGGAACTGGAAAAACTGCGCTTACTACGGCTTTTTCAAGGATCGATAATGGTTGCGCTCTGGTCAGTATTCCAGCGAAAGTATTTTTAGAGACAGGAAAACAAATAATTGAAACCGTTGCCAATTTTTACGATAGATATGGAATATATACAGCACTAGTTCTTCAAGATGCCGAATCTCTTTTTACGAATACATTGGTCGTAGGTTCTGAAGGAAGTGGTGCTCCGGTTGATCCTAATAAGAGGCAATTTGTTTTGGAACTCCTTGGTGGTGAAAGAAAAGCCCAAGCCAAGTTTTTACTCACAATAAATAAGCCCGGATATATCGATGAAGCATTAAGGAGAAGGTTTTTGTCGATCTATTTTGGGCTTCCTAAAAATGAAGATCATCAAAAAATAACTGAAGCTTGTTTGGATAGATCATTTAGTGGAGAGTACTTTAATGCTTTTAGGAATTTAGCCTTGCCTTTGATTACGAGTGAGTCATACGGTTATCCGCCGGCATTCACCGCCAAGCTCTGTGAAATGCTTGTGTCTCCCGTAAGCAAGCTCAACGGCCATTCAAATGATGCTGAAGTTATACAAATACTAATAAACAGTTGTTCAATCAAGTTGAAACATGGTTATCCAATAAAAGAAATCCGTGATCTTGATCAAGTTGCACGGAGAATGACACTCCAGATGGATGGGAATAATGGTGAGAGAAAGCAATCACAGTTTGAATAAAAATATGAGCGAATCATTACCTTTTACATGGGCTAAAACAGATCAGGATATAGGTACTGAGGCTCAGTATGCAAAAATTTCTGACGACCTAAATGATATTGCTATCAAATGGGGTGCTGAAATTCAGGGAGAACCAGATAAAAGAGTCTTCCAATCAAAAAGGTTTGGCGGCATGGGGCTTGAGGTGTCAATTTATACAAAGAAAAGTTTGGATAACCAAACTGTCTTTATTCATAGAGGAACAAACACGGGCGGTTTCCAGCCTCTCAAAAGAGGAGGGGATAATGACACAATGATTCCTCTAAAAGCCCGAGTTGCTCAAGAGCAAACTCCTGGTGGAATTTCATATCCAGTTCAAAAACAACAGGGTCTTTTGGTTGTGGATAAAGAATTTTCAATAGAGGATGTGCTTTCTATTATTGGAATAATTGACAATGTTGCAAGGAGAAGGGGTCTTTTTGGCTCTAACGGTGAAAGGATTAGTCATCCGGAATTAATAAAATTAAAAAAAGATAAATACAAAGTTAGCGAGGTTTTTAAAGATCAAGGGGCAAGAATGCCGGTGCTCCCGGGAATGTCAGTTTTCGAAGCCATAAACGAATTTGATAAGCCAAATGAATTAATAGTAAGGACAGATCCTTGGGGAGGGGAAAACGCTTATCTTGTAAAGAAAAAGGATATCTCGTATTTGGATCAATATGACCAAACATTAAACGATATTCTGATTGAAAGGGGTTTAACAATGGGGGAATTACATCAAGGTTTGGAAGTAGATATGAAGACATTTGCACCTTTGGCCATTGCAATTGGGGAAGAAGTTAAAAAGAGAATGGTGTTAGAGAAAAAGGAATGACCTAAAAGGTTGCTCTTTAAAATTTTTAATAATTTACGGCTTAGTACACACAATTTTTGCGTGTATCAAGCTCGTCAGAATTCAAATCCAAATTCAAAAAGGAGAAAAAATGATAAGAAAAAATTCCAATCGCGGACTGAATTACAGTTTACTTACCGATCTTATTATTCATAGGGGGTGGAGTGTCCAGGTAGAACTGGATATGGGTACTGCATGGAGCATAACGCTTATGCGGAGATTTCCATTCACCTTGCTTGGGCCAAAGATCGGTCAGACCTACTTTTGCAATACAGAAAAAGTGTCTGGAAACGATATTCCGGAAAGACAGGCTGTTTGGAACTTTTTACACGGCTATGCCGTTGAAGATCTTAAAACTCTCATGAAGAAGGTTTACGCAGCAGTAGATGAACTTGTTCCAATGATGGAACTCGAAGGTGAAACCCTCGACGAATATGAAGAACGGATCATGTCAAAATTCTGACGGCAAAAGGTGTGGGGGATTTCTCTCAAAGTTTTCTCCCACACCAAGTTCTTTTACATTTTAAAAACATACGGCTTAGTACACACAAGTTTTGTTTTGCGTGTATCAAGCTCGTCAGAATTTAAACCAAAATTATGCAAGATGCCAAAAAGGAGGCAGAAATGTTCCAAAATGTTGTAGATCTACTGATTCTCGCAGCCATCTCGGCTACCATTTACTTTCCGTTTCATGACAAAGTGAACTCGGGGGAACGCCCGTGGAAGCAGTGGGATGCCATGGTTGGCTGGGGAATGCTGATCGTTCTGGGCTTTTGCTTGGGAATGTTGATTTTCATCTATAAGAATCTCCCATTCTTTGTCCAGAGCGTCGCTTTGAGCTTTTGCGCCGGCATTTCCATGTCAGTTTGGTCAACCCCGACTGAAGGCCGCACACTTTTTCTTCCCTACAGACTCGCCAGATGGCTTTGTGTTCTGGGTATCATCTGGACAATCGGTGGAATTTTATATCTCTATTAATTCTGATAATTCTGACGGCAAAAGGTGTGGGGATTTCCCTAAAAAAGTTTTCCCCACACCAAAGTATTTAGAAGGAGAATATATGAAAGAAAATCCATTTATTGGAAATATAGCCAGGGGATTAAGCGAAAATCGGAATACCGAGCTTAAGGACTTGGTGAAGTATTATGGCAATAAGGAGTTTTTTAGGCAAAAGCTTTCTGAAGGTTATTTGGAGGCTACCATTGGGTCTGGGGCATGGTTCCATATGGATCTTGAGCCGGAGAAGTATGAACGTTTTTTAGATTCATCAAGGGTACTTGGGGTTGAGATGGGAGATGGAATTATGATGCTCTCGGGAGAGGCAATGCGCATTGTTGCCGTCTGGGCTCTCTATCATCCGGATGGGAGGGTGTGTACGTTTGAGAACATTAAGCTAGATGCTCAAGGTTGGCACAGACCCGGACCGAAAATCACAACAACTTTTACCGACCAATCAAGCTTTAACCAGTTTTTGCAAGACTTTGAGATACAACTTTTAAATGAGAGGTTTAAAGTGTCAGACCTGGTTTAGGACTGGCACAGTAGTTTCCACCCCACCTGGCGGTTTTCCAAAACCAAGAGGTGGGTTTTTTGTGCCCACTTAGGCATAAGGAATAGAGTAGAAGACTTATAGTATATACACTATAAGTTGTTGACATAGGTTGATCTCTGTAGTAAACTACGCACTCCTACCCTAAAAGTTATATGAAAGGCGTTATTTTGGCAGGGGGTTTGGGTACTCGTTTGTACCCTCTTACCCATGCCACGAACAAGCATCTTTTGCCGATTTTTGACCAACCGATGGTTTATTATCCTATCCAAACGTTGGTTAATTCAGGCATTAATGAAATATTGGTAGTTACCGGAGGGCCTCACGCAGGGGACTTTTTGCGTGTCCTTAAAAACGGTGAGGGTTTTGGTGTAAAACACCTAGAATATACGTATCAAGAGAAGTCTGATGGGGGGATTGCGGATGCCTTAAGGCTTGCTGAGGATTTCGCTGATGGTAGCCCTATTGCCGTCATCTTGGGAGATAATACCACAGATGAAGATATAAGTGAGCATGTTAAGAATTTTAAAGAAGGGGC
>Ga0075682_143_pt1 | contig 6063 bp, 8 predicted proteins | sample RifGroA2_FD_68251 | JGI IMG/M metagenome (GOLD analysis project Ga0075682, IMG submission 68251) | Microgenomates (Woesebacteria) bacterium GW2011_GWA2_40_7b | reverse complement strand
GCCCTACATCATATTGCTTTGACCCATATTCAATATGCAACCGCAGAAGTAAGGGCAGAATTGGGAGCACTGACTGATGACACGTTAATGAACCCCCGTATTAAAGATCATGTTCTATATGGAGAAGTTCGATTTGGGAATAGGAAAGGTAATCAATTTGAAGAGGTGGCTTGTGACTCGTGACTGGTGGTTCGTGTGGTTTATAATCCAAGAGACTCAATTGCTCACTAGCCACTAGCCACTTTTCACTAGCCACTGATTTTTCTCCTAACGCTTCAAAAATAAACGGTGACAACTTTTTCTCTCTCTTTCCTTCTCCATAATAATCAGCTGCAGTTAAAAACAATCTTTCTTTGGCCCGCGTCATGCCAACATAGAAAAGTCTACGTTCTTCTTCCAAATGATAATCCCCCACCGGCAAAACTTCCTTGATTAATTCATCGGGGATTGGAATTTGTTCACGTCTTTCGTTTGTCGGAAATCTCTGCCCCACCAAATTAACTATGAATACGACAGGAAACTCGAGTCCTTTTGCAGAATGCACGGTTAAAATATTCACGGCGTTAATTTCCGTCCAGTCCTCGTTTGTTGCAAGTGGAGATTCTCCCAGCTCCATTGAAAGGTCCAGCCAATCAACTACTGCAGTGACACTTGAATCTTCATGATCTGCCTCGTAGCTTTTTAATTTGTCAAAAAGCTTAGATATGTTTTTGGCACGCTTTTCTGCCTCTGCGGATTCCGGGGATAAAAGTTTTTGAAGAAGGCCAGTCTCTTCAAGAAAGTAATATAATAGCTGTCCTGCAGTATTCTTTTTGACTAAATCAAGGTGTTTTTTAATGATTTCGAGTATATTTTTTATACTCTCACCGCCGATTTTCTCGGCTGATTCAAAAAGAGAAAGATTATTCTTTCTTGCATAATTCCCCAGTTCCGCGAGTTCCCTGCCGGTTATTCTAAAATGGTCAATTGAAAGAAGTCGATAAAAAGCTACCGAGTCGGTAAAATTATAAAGAACTTTAAGATAGGAAATAAGGTCCACTATTTCCGGTTGTTTAAAAAGCCTCCCAGGACCCAAAAACTGATAAGGAATACCATGACGGGACAGCGCCCTCCCGATCGGTTCAGAATGATTGTTCGCCCTAACAAGGATAGCTACATCCTTGTAGTTAATTGGTTGATTAGTTGATTGGTTAATTAGTTCGGAAATTTTCTTGGCAATAAGGTCTGCCTCATTCTCGACCCTATCGGCATGAATAAATTCTATTGCTTCGCCCCGCGAAGCCTTTGGCGAAGTGGGGTCTATTTTTTCTGCCGTCAACTTTTTGTTGACGTTTTCTACAACTTCCAACCTGTCCGGATTATTGTGTTGAATTAAATCATAGCTTCTGTCGAGAATTTCTTGCGTACTTCTGTAGTTTTTTGTGAGAACAACAATTTTTGTTTTGGAAAAGCTTTTTCTGAATTGAACGATATTACTTACCGCGGCCCCTCTAAACTTGTAAATACTTTGATCGTCATCTCCTACCACGGTAATGTTTCCTGTTTTCCCAACCAGAAGTTTTACCAATTCATTCTGAGCAAAATTAGTGTCTTGAAATTCATCCACCAGTAAATATTTAAACTGTTTTTGATATTCTTTTAAAATATTGGGTCTGTCACGAAATAGTTTTAGAGTTTTGACAATAATATCGCCAAAGTCCATGACATTTTCTTTGACTTTTATCTCGTCATAGGCTTTATAAGCTTTAGCCAACTCTTGCCACTTTTCAAAATCTGAATCACTTTTTTTAATCCATTTTAAATAGTCTTTTGGCGAAACATCTTCATCTTGGAGACGCGAAAAATGTTGCAGCATTCCACTTAAAAACTTATTCGGATTTCCGAGTGGACGGAAATAGTTAAGATCCAGTTTAAAAAGATTATTTCTAAGAAGTTGAACCGATTCGGCCTCTGTCATCAATTTATACCGGGGGTCGAGGCCTATGTGAAGAGCCTCGCGTCGAAGTATCTTGTCGCAAAACGAGTGGAAGGTCATAATCCACATTTGTGTGTATCCGTATGGCATGGCGACATCCACCCTCTCCTCCATTTCGCGCGCGGCTTTTTCCGTAAAAGTAAGCGCCAAAATCTCCGAGGGCTCTGCCTTCTTTGAGAAGATGAGGTATTTAATTCTTTCGGTTATAACCGTCGTCTTCCCGGTTCCGGCACCAGCGATAATGAGTAGCGGCCCAGTACCAAATTTAATCGCCTCGATTTGTTCTTTGTTTAATTTTAAATTGGAGACGTCTTTTACCACGATCAGATTGTAACACGAAGAAAGCTATTTTTTACCCTCTCCCATTTCTATCTCCCCCTTTATCCAATCATAATAATCTTTATTAACTTTATAAGTTGGAATGGCAATAATACAAGGTGTGTCGTAAGTGTGAATTTTATAAATTTCTTTTTCTAATTCCTCATACTTTCTTTTTAAAGTTTTGACTATCATTACAACCTCTTTTGATCCATCCAATTTATTTTCTTTAGGTGGCCACCAGAATATCGGAATCATTTCCGGATAAATATTTACCTGCTTTTTTGGCGTGTTCCTCCGACTCCCAAGTTGTATAAACAAGAATTAATTCGTCCATGGCTCATTCTAATTCCTTTTTCACTCCCCCACTTATTTTTTGGGTTGAGCTGATTTTTTGCCCCAATTGGGTAAAACTTGTAAATACATTGCTCATCATGTTGTAAGCATTGTTTAAGTGTTTCTGCAAAGTGCTCAAGTTTTCCTCCACTTTACCATAATCTTTTTGGATGGCCCGCAAAATCCTAAAAACTTCTTTTGATTTTAATTCCAAGTCTTTACCTTCAAAAGACAGGAGGAGAACCTGTAAATGCGCGTACAGGGTATTTGGAGAAACCGGATAAACTCTCATACGTCTTGCCAGAGTTGAAAGTTCCGGAATATTAACTACTTCATAATAAACCGCCTCACTTGGAATATACATCAAGGCAAAATCCATTGTCCCCTCTTCCGGAAGTCGTCTATGTGTTTTTTAACATCTTGGGTTAATTGTTTCTTTCCCGTCGCCCTTTGAGCTTCTGTTTCCCCTTTTATCATCAAGTTAAAGTTTTCCATTGGGAATTTTGAGTCAATGCAAAGAAGGCCCGCGTCGGTTTTGAGAACCGCGTCTACCTTAACTCCACTTTTGAACGGATATTGCAAATGAAAAGCATTTTTGGGAAAAGTTTGACCTATCATTTCTTTTAGGACTTCTTCTCCCAATCCTCCCCGAAGCTTTGGCGACTGCAAAAAATCCTGAAGCGTTCTTATTCCCTTACCAATTTCACTCATTTCTCCCAAGTTACGCTGAACCTGAGAAATTACACGCGCGGCGTTATCCAAACGCTCATTAACAGCTTGTGTATTTTTTTGCAATGAGGTTAAAAGGTCCCGCCTGTCCTCCCGCGACCCGCTTTGGAGGGTCTTAATTATTTCCAAAAGCTCATCGGAAGGCTTTTGGGATTCTTTCAAATCGGATAATTTTTTGTTAAGAAAAATGACAAGCAAAACCAGAGCCGCTAATACTATAATTAAGACAATCGTCGGATCCATCGTCCTATTATATCAGCATTCAAGAACACCAGAGCTAGCTCTGGGATGAATTGAACGCGGATATGTCGACGGAGGCGTCATAGAGTATGAAAAGAGAATTGAGAAAACAGCAAGTTCTAAAAAGAAAAAACTTCCTCCCCACTCTTTTGATCACAATCTTTCTCTGGCTGTTTCTAGGCGGTTTAATTTATTTTATCGACCCTGATACCTTTGCTGCAGTTCCTCTCTTTTTTGTCTTGATCTTTTCTTGTCTTTTGTTTACATTTTCTCTGGTTTTTGCAGATGGGCGGAGAGGTTTAGTCGGATCGGTTGCTATTGCATTTTTTTTTATTCTTGCTTATCTCGGCGTTGGCAATATCCTTAATCTTCTTTTGATAGTTGCAATAGCGGTCTGTATCGAGATATATTGGGCGCGTACATGAATTCTTCCCTAAAACGCCAGCTACTTCGAACTTTCTCTCAGATGATTGATGACCTAAAAGGTCCGAGGGAAATTGAAACTTTCCTGATTGATTTTTTCGATAGCAAAGAACTCGAAAAATATGTTAAAAGAATTTCTATTGCTTATTGGCTTAAGAAAGGTAGGGACAAAGAAAACATTAAAAGGAATCTGCTGGCTACCCCGAAAGAAATCTCCGAGGGTCAAAAATCATTGAATAAAGAAGGGGTCAAGCTCGCTCTCAAAAAAATCGAGGCCGAAGAATGGGCAAATGTTTGGGCGGAGAGAATCAAAAAGGTAGTTAAATAGTTACTTAGTTAATTGGTTACTTAGACAACTTCAGGCTATAATACGCATATGAACAAAAAATTCTACATTACTACAACTCTGCCCTACGTGAACTCAGACCCGCATGTGGGTTTTGCCCTGGAAATTATCCAGGCTGACGTTATTGCTCGGTTTCACAAAGAAATCCTTAAAGAAGACGTCATCTTCAATTTCGGAACGGACGAGCATGGCCAAAAAATCTACAAACGGGCCCTCGAGGAGAGAAAAGATCCGCAGGAATATTGTGATGAGTATGCCGCCAAATTCAATAAGTTAAAGAAAGCATTAAACCTGAGCTATACAAACTTTATTAGAACAACTGACCTTGTGCACGAAAAAGCCGCGCAAGAATTTTGGAGGTTATGCCTCAAAAACGGTGATATTTATAAAAAGCTCTATAAAACCAAATATTGCGTGGGTTGTGAATTGGAAAAAACGGATTCGGAACTAGAAGACGGAAAATGCCTCCTCCATCCCAAGCTTTCCGTTGAAACAATAGAGGAAGAAAACTATTTCTTTAAATTTTCCAAATATCAAAAACCGCTTCTTGAGTTTTATAAGAAAAATCCCGACTTTGTGATTCCAGAAGGTAAATTTAATGAGATAAAATCTTTTGTAGAGAGTGGGCTTCAAGATTTTAGCGTTTCTCGCCTTAAAAGTAAGATGCCGTGGGGAATTCCCGTTCCAAACGACGTTAGCCAAGTAATGTTTGTTTGGTTTGACGCTCTTATAAACTACATTTCTACGCTCGGCTGGCCAGAAGATGATAAGAATTTTAAAGATTTTTGGCCGGGGGTTCAGGTCGCAGGAAAAGATAATTTGCGACAACAGTCTGCAATTTGGCAAGCGATGTTAATGTCTGCAGGACTCCCCACATCTAAACAAATTTTTATTCATGGCTTTCTTACTCTTAATGGCCAAAAAATAAGTAAAAGCTTGGGTAATACCATAAATCCAATTGAATTTGCCAAGAAATATGGAACAGACGCCCTCCGTTATTACCTTTTAGCAAAAGTTAATCCATACGACGATTCAGATTTTTCAATAGAGAAGTTTAAAAAAACATATAACGGAGAGCTTGCAAACGGTTTAGGAAACCTAGTGTCTCGTATTGCCAAACTTTGCGAAAAGTCTGAGTTTCACTTACATGATATATATCATGTAAGTATTGATAAACAAGTTGCCGGGTTTATCGAAAAATTTAGATTCGATGAGGCAATAAAAACAATTTTTGAAAAATACATTTCTGCACTTGATCAAGAAATTAATAAGGTTGAACCCTGGAAATTGAAAGAGGTCGAACTTAAAGAATTTTTGGAGAGAACCGTCAAGAAGATTAGAATGCTTTCCTTTAATCTTTTACCATTTCTCCCGGAAACCGCCAATAAAATTGAGAAACAATTTAAAGGACCGAAAATTAAAGCAGAAGCCCCGTTATTTCCCCGTTTACGCTAACAGCTTCGCTAGATAATGCCCACTTGGAGTAAAATATAACAAACATGAGAAATTTTAACTTTTCAGAACGAAGTGATGAAATGATAAGACCAACAAGCTTTAGCTTGCGGAAGCTTATAACCAAACACGAGAAGGGCATCTTAAGGGCGTTGGAAATTTTACCCGGGTTTGTATCCTGGAACCTAATTCTCCTCCCCTACTGGGGAATTTTTGTCTTTCCGGTATCTGTAGCCTATTTTGT
>Ga0075682_145_pt1 | contig 6621 bp, 7 predicted proteins | sample RifGroA2_FD_68251 | JGI IMG/M metagenome (GOLD analysis project Ga0075682, IMG submission 68251) | Microgenomates (Woesebacteria) bacterium GW2011_GWA2_40_7b | reverse complement strand
GTCACATGTGGGCAATAGGAAAAACCGGAACGGGAAAGTCCACCATGATCGCCAATATGGCCATTGATGATCTTAAAAAAGACCGCGGGATTGCCATCATCGATCCCCATGGAGATTTAAGTGAAATAATTCTTGATTATATTCCAAAACGCAGAATTAACGACGTCATTTATTTTAATCCTGCCGACAAAGACAATCCCATCATCATTAATCCCCTGGAAGTTACCAATAAAGAAGAGGCGGAGTTGGTTGTAAGCGGCATTGTTTCTATTTTTAATAAAATCTTCGGCTTTTCCTGGGGACCAAGACTTGAATATATCTTAAGAAATTCACTTTCGACTTTGGCCCAAGTTCCTAATTCAACTCTCAAAGACGTTCCCCTACTTTTGACAAACAAATCATTTAGAACCCGCATCGAAAACGAACTCAAAGATGAGGTCCTAAAAGCTTTTTGGGTAGGTGAATTTGACAAGATGCCTGAAAGGCTTCAACAGGAAGCTATCTCCCCGATTTTAAACAAAGTCGGTCAGCCGCCCTTCTTGGTGCGATGCTTATCACCAAATTCCAGCTTGCCGCCATGCATCGGGTGGAAATGCCGGAAGAAAGTAGGCGCGATTTTTACCTGTATGTTGACGAGTTCCAAAACTTTGCCACGGGAAGCTTCATTAAAATTATGTCCGAGGCACGTAAATACCGACTGGACATTACTCTTGCCAATCAGTACATGGCCCAAATTCCGGAAGAAGTGATAAAAGCCATTTTGGGTAATGCCGGAACTGTCATGACATTCGCGGTGGGCGCCGGGGATGCTGACATTCTGACTAAGGAATTTGCGGAAGTGTTTTCGGCGCAGGATTTGATTAATCTTGGCCAATACCAAATTGCTACCAAAATGACGATTGACGGGCAGGTCACCCGCCCGTTTGTAGCCACCACCCTCCCCCTACCGATAAGTAGTAATCAAAACCGGGAAAAAGTAATCCAGGTGAGTAGGGAGCGCTGGACCAGAAAATTAAATACTTTCTCCCAGTGAAGTAGCTCCCCAAGCACTTCACGGGATCCCGTTGGATGCACAAAGTGCTATCCAACTGGAACCAAACCGATACACCCCATAAGCAAAGCTTGTAAGACGCTATCATCAGCAGAAAAGTATCTTATAATACTTGACAAACAGCTTATAGTATGTTATTCTTACGCACCTGGAAACAGGGATGCTTTAGAGGCCAGCCACGCTCGAAAAGCGCGGCTTTTTTTGTCCCAGTGAGATAGCCTCAGAGGCATCTCACGGGATCCCGTTAGATGCTGCAAAGCAGCTATCTAACTGGGATTTATTACGCACCTTAAAAATTGAATGGCAAACTAAGTGAAGTCCTTCCGTAGCCTTTGGCGAAGGAGGACAAACATATCCCATTATTGGTGAGGGAAAATGTGGGGGTGAGTTTAAATGTTCTCTAAAGCATATAGACATTCATCCCCACGTTTACCCTCATCAAGTTTAGGGAAAATTCCAAGGGATTTATTTCCTTGTTTTGTACAAAATTGTATCCAACATATCAGAAAAGGAGAATTTAAAATGAAAATGTTAATCGTTCGAAAGCTGTCTGCGGCGTCTTTGATTGCGATCTCGATCTGCCACATCTTTGGCACGTATACTGCTGTGTATTTGTTGCAAGAGAACTACCTTGCAGATTTGTTACTGCGCCGATTCCTGGGGCGAGATATATATACAGTGCTTAGCGTATTGATCTATCTCGGATTTCTTACCCTTTGGGCGGTTTTAATTCATCGAAACAAGTTGAACGTTAAGTTCATCACAGGACTTTTGATATTTACATTGTTTGGAATCCTGTGGTTTTGGTTCATGAATTCACAATATGCAACAATGAAAGGATTTGAATCCGCCATGTGGGTCAATATGATTTCAATGGGAATCAATTCTTTCTTTGCATTCGCATATATCATATCCAAACACGACTAGTTTGCCATTCGCCCGCTCAATGATATGAGTAAATAGCCTCGTTTCCATCGCGGAAATATTGGCTGTTTAGCTATTTTTTATTGAGTGGTAGCAGGTGCTGCACGGACAACTTTTTGATGAAAATCAAAAAACCCGTGCAGCGCCTGAAGAATTTTTATCCTCACTCATATATCCTGCAAACAGATCAACAAAAGTTACAAGCTCCGCTCCTAAGTTAAAAAAATCAAGCTCTACTCCTTTTTTTGGCTGGCCGTTTAAGGAAATAAAGTAAGACCGATCCTCCACTTCAACAATTCCGGAATCGGCCACAGCCACTGCCACAAGCCATACCTTGGCACTCGGATCATATTTAGACATGCATTCAAGAAGGTAATCGTGAGAGCCGGGATATTTTAACATCCCTTTATTGTTTCTATCATGCAAATTTTTAAATAATTTCCAGATATCTTCTTCTGTGGACAATCTTGTTTCAATGTTTGTGTTTGCTATACCTTGTGATGCAATTAATGCCTGGATGTCAACTTTTTCCTTTTCCAAATATCTGATCAAGGTACGGGCGGCGTCCTCATCAGAAGCATTGGACAACATAGATCTAAACAGACTGTCAAAAGTGCGCTCCTCCAGATATGTTGTCTTTAAAACTTTTTGTAATGCTTCCGGACTCCCCGCTTTGTATTCAAGATAGGCCAGTGTAGACATGGCAAGCGGTACTTTTGTAAGAGATGCCGAATAGCGAAGCTCTCTACTGTTATTTTCTGCTACTATTTTACCGGAATCCATATTTGAAACCATCACACGCCACTCACCTTTTGCAGATTTTACAGTTAAATTTATTTTTTCCTGAAGCTTTTGGGGCACCTCCGAATGGTCAATCATATCGAGGGCAGATTTTTCCCGCGGTTTTAGCCTAAAAATATCAACGCCATTTTGGCCCGTGACAAAACCAACCGAATTATTTCCGCTTGCGAGTTGTTTTATAAAACTTGCCTCGGGATTTTTTGGGTCCCAAGCCGGTACTTCCGTAATTACATATCTTCCGCTTTTGTCTGGAGTATTAGTTACCGCCCAAAGCGTTCCCAGAGAGTCGCGCCGGGATATTGTCATCATATAGTCAGAATTTAGATCTTTTCCAATAAAATAAAGAAAATCTCCGGGCACAAGGTCCGCAGAATTAAAATCAAAATCGAGGGCTGATGTGGAAATTCCAAAAGCGTCAAAACTGAACGTTGTAATTCCCATAAGTTGTTCAACTGCCAAAGGACCGCTAATTCTATCAGTAGAGGCAGATCTGCCTCCAAGTTTTTTGGCAAGGGCATCTGCGGCCTCGGGAGAAGGAGAAATTAGTGATCTTGCTTTCTCTGCAAGGGCGCATTTTGTCCGGGAATTAAGCACATCAAACACACTGTAATCTGTTTCGGGAAATTTTGGAAATCCTAGAGGCAAACCGGCCAATGCGACCATACCCGTACCGGTTAATTTAATAAAATTTCTGCGGGAAAATTCTCCAGTCATAATGCTATAGGGTGAATGTTAACATTCAGGCACAAACATGTCAAGCTGCTTATAATCCTGAGCGCAGCCGAAGGACACCAAAAAACCACCTCGTAAAAGGTGGTTTTTTTATAAATTCAGGCTCAATACGTGATCGGAAGACTATTGGTTCCGTTTTATTACCCCGCCCAAGGCGGAGAAGCAAAAACGACTACCTAAAAAGTCCCGCTGAAGTAGAGCAAAAGCTCACTTCACGGGACTGCATGAGATGTGTCAAAAGACCTATCTCTTAGCAGCTGGGTGAAATTATCACTCCTTAGAAAGGAGGTGATCCATCCGCACCTTCCAGTACGGATACCTTGTTCATGACTGTTCCCCGACTTTCGTGGGGCATGGACTATATCTTCATCCTCAAAATAGCAAATTTTTCCGGATGATCAGAGCTAATTATTCTGGCAAAATCTCGATAAGACTCTGCATGAATAAAAAATCTCCAATAATCTGGGTCAATTTTCTTACTTGGATTGTGAATTACTCCACTTTTTATCCTAAATTCAGATAAATATTTCTTAATTTTTGAAAGAATTTTTTTATCCTTTTGGCAAAAATATAAATAAAATCTGACCTTTGGTTCTTTTGCGATGCCGCCTTCGGCGTCAAAGAATCCTCTTATAAAATCTATCCTATTCTGCCTGGATTCAATTTCTACATCCTTTAATAAAGATTTTGAAAATTCGACAATCCAAAGATTACGATTTTTTCCCTCTTTATAAATCCAGGCGCTTCTACCCAAAATCTTGATTCCCCGTTTTAAAATATCGGCAAAATCATGACTTTTTGTAGCGATTCTATAAGTAGTTTTTCTGACGGTTGCGTCATGCAAAACTCCTAGTAAATAACATTTGCTAATTTGTGGCGATTGCGTGTAGTCTCTACGGAGTCCCACTCGACCTCGCTCGTGGCTATAGCCCTGAGCCCCGTCGAAGGGTTCCCTCGGTATTCCCATATGGTTCGATTATACTCACCACTTAGGGTTCACCGATATAGCAATATTTACTCCAAAAATTACTTTCTGGAGTCGCAACAAATTTACGACTTAGTGCTTGTCGCTGATTCTACCTTGGTCCCGTACAACGGGACTTAAGGTATCTCCAACTTCACTCACTTGACGGGCGGATTGCGATAGCTTTGAAGTTACTTCGCGTTCCCACTCGGCGAGCGGATTTCCCGCACCGAGCGAGCCCCAGAATTCATCTGCGATTTCAAAAATAGGATTTCTTTTAAACCTTCATTATTTCTGTGAAGGCCTTCTTTCACCAACTTCGCAACTTTTCGAAAAAGAATATAATTCTTCCTCTTCTCGCTCCTAAGTCGGTATTTATCGAAAAATGGAATCAAAACTTCGTGAATATCTTTTTGAGAACTAATCCCAAATCGATAACATGCTGAATGATTTTTCCTTTTTTCCTTCTGATAATAAACGGCCCCACATCTAAAATAATTTCTAATTTCTCTTAGAAGTGAAACATCGTCTTCTCTCAGTTTGATGTAAAAGTGAGTTTCTATGCCTATTTTTGATCCCCGATATCTTTTATCCGGAGGTCTAACATTAACATAAAAACACCCTTCTCCATCGGTTAATCCTACAATATAATCTGCAGTAATCATTCTAGGTTACTCCCTTCACGCTGCGTCAATAGATTATACATCTATTTTGCAAGCGTTACTATGGAAATAGCTGACTTCCTAACAAGCGATTACTTCATTCTTGCTAGGATCTCCCAAGGTCACTTAATAAACAATTCCAGGCATCCCAAACAGATTTTTTTAAGTTCTTCCCTCGGACACACCGGGAGGTCGAACATCTGTTTAATTTTGGGCTGTCTTTTGCCTCAGACCCTCCGGGACATCTGTTACCAGTATTGTCCCTGTCAATTTTTTTTGGCTACCGATATTCATTTCTATATGAACATGGAGTGGATTCAAACCACTTTGTCTAGAAAGCTGCTTGGCGCGCATTTATTCTGTGTACAAGACCCGAGAACGTATTCACCGCGCCATAGCTGATGCGCGATTACTACCAATTCCGCGTTCATGAGGGCGAATTGCAGCCCTCAATCCCAACTGAGAAGCCGTTTGATGGGGTTAGCTCCGCCTTACGGCTTGGCTACCCTCTGTCGGCTCCATTGTAGCATGTGTGTAGCCCCAGTCATAAGGGCCATGCTGACCTGACGTCGTCCTCACTTCCTCCTGAAATAAATTCAGAAAGTCCCCTGAGAATATTTAACTCAGGGCGAGGGTTGCGCTCGTTACCCCACTGAAGGGAACACCCTACGGCACGAGCTGACGACGGCCATGCAACACCTGTTCTACCATCCAAATAAATTTAGATTTGATCCCATTTCTGGGTTCATGTACGGTAGACATGCTCCACTGGTTGTGCGGGTCCCCGTCAATTCCTTTGAGTTTTAGCCTTGCGGCCGTACTCCCCAGGCGGCTCGCTTAACGCGTTAGCTTACGGGGCAGAGCTCGCAAAAATTACATTTTTGCGAGATCGTCCATTTCATTATTTACCATCTGCCATTTTATTTAACAATTGAAAAATTGATCAATTGAAAATTTAATGGAAAATGGAAAGTCAGAAAATGGAAAATCTCACAAAGGATATAACCTTAGCGAGTCCTACCCCTAGCGAGCATAGTTTACGGCTAGGACTACAGGGGTCTCTAATCCCTTTCGCTCCCCTAGCTGTCGTTCCTCAGCGTCAAAAAATGGTTAGCTTCCTGCCTTCGCCCTTGGAGTTCCTGATGATATCAACGTATTTCACTACTACACCATCAGTTCCAGAAGCCCCACCATATTTCAAGCTCTGTAGTATTACCTCCCTTCCCTCGGTTAAGCCGTGGTCTTTGAAAAATAACTTTCAGGGCCGCCTACGAAACGCTTTACGCCCAATAAATCCGGATAACGCTTGTGACCTCTGTATTACCGCTGCTGCTGGCACAGAGTTAGCAGTCACTTATTCTTAATAACATCTCTATTACTATAAAAGAAGTTTACGACCCGAAGGCCTTCATCCTCCACGCGGCATTGCGACGTCAGACTTTCGTCCATTGCGTACGATTCCCTGTTGCTGCCACCCGTAGGTGTAT
>Ga0075682_142_pt1 | contig 7186 bp, 7 predicted proteins | sample RifGroA2_FD_68251 | JGI IMG/M metagenome (GOLD analysis project Ga0075682, IMG submission 68251) | Microgenomates (Woesebacteria) bacterium GW2011_GWA2_40_7b | reverse complement strand
ATATATAGATAGCCAACTAATATTTGACCATCTTGAAGATAGTATCATGTTCCCGAATTGGAGAATCGGCGTTCGAACAAGTTGGAATACAGAAACTTGGTTTGACAATGTGTTGGTTACGGAGCTTCCTAGCCCATCACCCACACCAACCCCTTCCCCAACCCCAACTCCCAAACCTACTCCAACACCCGTAACTAAAGTCGTATTTATTCCCGGTCTTGGGGCGAGTTGGAACGCGAAAGCTTTTTTAAACTGTACTTTCGATCCAAATCCGCAAAATTGGTCTCTGGCCTCATACGCCGCCGGTGTTTATAAACCCATCCTCACTGCCTTATCTGATTCCGGCTGGAGTGTCACTCCGTTTTATTATGACTGGCGTGCTCTTGTTTCCTTAAACTCATCAGCATTATCAACTAAAATAAACAAACTTGTTCCCGGAAGCGGAAAAATAAATATTGTCGGCCATAGTATGGGCGGGCTTGTTGCCAGAGGTTATCTGGAAGCAACAAACGGTAAAAAAATCAATCGCCTTCTGACAGCCGGCTCTCCTCACAAAGGGGCCGTTCAAACATATCCCCTGTGGGCGGGCGGAAGCCTTTCGGAATATAATTTCTTAGAAAAAATAGCAATCACGCTTTATCTAAAACACTGCGGCGGCCTTTCCTCAAACCCGCGCCGGGTTATTCAAAAACAAATTCCCTCAATTCGAAATCTTTTACCGATATTCCCTTACCTTCAAAAAGCAGGTACAAATCCCCCCGCTCTTCCGACTCATGCAATAAATAAAAACAATTGGCTTCCGACCATTTTCAAATATCCCCCGCAAGGAGTAATAATGAGAACCCTTTCGGGTAGCGGGTTTAAGACTATGAAAATAATCCAAACAAAAGAACCCTCAAACGCAGAGATAAAAGCGGGGAACTGGCTTGACGGTAAACCGATCGGAAAAACCTATTCAACAAACGGCGATGGAACCGTTCTTGCCGGAAGCGCGAAGCTTCCGGGTGTTAAAAATATCACTCTAAACAAAAATCATGCCGGTTTGGTATCTTCCGTTGAAGGAATGACCGAAATACTAAAATTCCTTGGCATACCTCCGGGGGTCCACCTTTCTTCTTCGTTTGAAGACATTAATTCTGCTCTAATTATAATCGGTGACTCTGCTTGCACAGTTCCTGCCCAACGGAGACGTAAAATACAAAGAATACAACTTCGGAGGCTTTGAGGCAAAACTTAAAACGCTTAATTTTGACAGCTCAAATCCTTCAGAGGATATACTCCAATAATTTCTAACTTCTCAGCCAATTTTTGAGGAAGGAAACCAGACTTGGAAGCTTGCGGATGATGGTATAAACAACAATCAGACAGGCAATAATTGCAAAGGTAAAAAAAGGCTTTATCCTAAAATCTGTACCGCTAAAAAACCCGTGGATTCCGACAAGTAAAAAGACCAAGTAATTAATTATGTGGAATTTTCTCCAGTTTGCTCTCATGTAGGGAGTCGTCGTTCTAAATAAACCTGCAAAAAAGGCTATATTGATTAACCAGAAAGAAACTCTCCCCAGGGAGTAATAAAGCTCCGGGGATTTGCAAAAAACGCAGACTTGGGTAAAAACATAGAATGGATCTATTCCTCTCCCCGCAAAAAAATTAAACAGCATAAAAAAGACGGGGTGTAGAAAAACTAATGCATAAATCATGGTTCCTTGGATAACATGGAATTTAAATACCCAACCTCCCAGTTTATCTGTCCATTTCTGCATATATGCTCCAAGCATTATTTGCCAAAACAATAGAACAAATGCAGTTAATGCAAATATTCTTTGTACCAAATTCATCATGGCGCTCCTATTGGCCATTAAGTAAGGCACCGAGACGCTTTTTATAACGGTTAACGGCACTAGAGACAAAAGTCCTAACAACAGTACCCAAAATATTATTTTCTTCATATTTTTGTGGAACCGACAGGATTTGAACCTGTGACCCCTGCAATGTGAATGCAATGCTCTACCACTGAGCTACGGTTCCTTACGCCAATAATTTTTTAATATTCTTTTCAAAAAGTTTCTGCCCCATTGGGTCTTGAAAAACTTTTCCCTAGCCGTTGCATCTTGTTGATTTCTAAACGCTTCATAATAAATCAACTTAAATGGCTTATGATTTTTAGTTGCTTCAACCTTTCCTTTGTTATGATGCTTCAACCTCTCTTTCAAGTCACCTGTATATCCATTGTATAACTTTCCGTCCTTAACACTTTGCAAAACATACACATAAAACATATTAAGCGCTCTTTACCCGCGCAAGTTTTGCGCAGCAAAATTTGTTCGGGTGAACCAGCTGAGCTATGCGACCGACTTTCTATATTTTACCACCAAAAATGCTCCTTGTACTCAAGTCTTGTACTTCAATATAATGAATTAATGTTCAGGCGTATTGGCGCATTTTTTTTGGATGTCTTAGAGGTGATTGTTTTTGCCATAGGCATTTTTTTCTTTGTCTATCTTCTTATTATGCGTCCTCATAAAATTAAGGGTGCCTCCATGATGCCCAATTTTCCCGACAGCGAATATCTTTTGACAGAAAAGGTTAGCTACTATTTGCATACCCCCGTACGGGGAGACGTCGTGGTTTTTACCCCACCGTCCCAATCCGGTGATCTAAATTCGATTGATTGCGGAGTAATAAAGTCAACGCCACCCACCGATATCAGTGATGAATATATAAAAAGAGTTATTGCCGTACCGGGAGAACGGGTAATGATAAAAAAGGGACGTGTTTACATAAACAGTGAGCTCCTGAAAGAGCCATATATTGCAGCATCTGTTACAACGGACGCTAAAACTTTTCTTTGCGAAGGGCAGGAGTACACTATCCCCACCGGCGAGTTATTTGTAATGGGGGACAACAGAGAACACTCTTCAGACTCGCGTTATTGGGGTCCAATTCCAAAAAAGTCAGTATCAGGCAGGGCTTGGGTAATATATTGGCCCGTTGACCTTGGCGGATCGGTAAAAAAGCCGGATTACGGCAGTTTATAAAATGATGGCCTTGTACACTTTTTGAAGCTTATCTTCTGTCTCGGTAACTCCGCCTTTAAACGTAAAGCTTAGTCTGGTCTCTCTCTGGGATCTAATAAGTTTAACCATGGTTTTTTTGCTGGGCTCGCTCTCGCCGTCAATAGCAAAAACTTTTTGCAGATCCGCCTGCATTTTATCGATATCTTCCGAAATGATTCTTAAGTGCACCACTCCGCGCTTGGCCTCCTGATTACCCTTAACTTTCATCCTCCTTGCAAGTTCTTCCGCACGCCTGACAGACCCGGATTCCCTAAGAACAATCTTATATGCATCTATCATTAGTCCCGGGTCGTCAATCGCTGCCAGAGCTCTTGCGTGACCTTCTGTAATAAGTCCGGAAAGAAGTCCGTCCTTTAGCGCGTCGGGGAGCGAAAGAAGTCTTAGGGAATTACTGACGTATGCAACCGATTTTCCGATTCTGACTGCAATTTCACTTGTCGTTAGTCCAAACTCGTTCATCAGGCGCTCAAAACCCTTTGCCCGGTCGAGCGGGTTAAGATCCACTCTCTGAACATTTTCCACCAGTGCCATCTCAAGCATGCCCTTTGGAGAAGTCTCACGAACGATCACGGGAACGTGGGTAAGCCCCGCCAATCTGGAAGCCCTCCAACGTCTCTCACCTGCAATAATTTGAATACCCGCAGGCGTTTTTGCTACAACCAAAGGTTCCAAAATTCCGTGTTCCCGTATGGAATCCACCAAGTCCACCAAACTTTCAGGAGTTATGGCTCCACGAGGCTGAAGCGGATTAGGTTGAATCTGCGAGATCTCAATTTGTACTATTTCTTCGGCCATATATTAAGATATTACGCTGACTACTTTTTTACCAAGTTTTTGTCCGAATTTAACTACCCCGCTTACCGATGCAAAAAGTGAATGGTCGCGGGCAACTTTTACATTTTTACCTGCAGAAAATTTAGTTCCATTTTGGCGCATCAATACAAACCCCGCCGATACCTTCTCACCATCGGACACCTTGGGCCCAAGCCGTTTCCCTGCCGGACTGACATGTTGTGAAGCTTTTCCTCCTGCTTTATGTGTAGACATATTGTTAGGCCAATATAAGGTATGTTTTCACGGTTGTCAAGAGGACAGTAAGATACAAATTGATACAATTTGTACTTAAATTCTAAAATCTAATTTCTAAACTCTAAACAATTCACAATTTCAAAAATTCAAATCCTAATTTACTTAGAATTTAGGATTTAGGGTTTGGAATTTACAAGATGCTCTCAACGAGCAATCGAGTATATTGCGGTCTGAAACCCGTGTGCTTTTTATACCTGCTTTTGGCTTTGAAGTGGTAAACCTCGATTTTCTCACCTTTTTCTATCTCTGTAACTACTTTAAGGGTTATTTTGACATCTTTCAAAACTGGCTTACCCACCCTAACGCCACCTGCCCCTCGAAGCTTTAGCGAAGTGGGGTCCACAAAAAGAAGTACTTCAGACTCAATCTTTTTAGGATCCTTCAATTTATCGATCAATAGCTCTTTGCCCTCTTCAACCTTAAATTGCTTCCCGCCGATTTTGATAACGGCATATTTTGTCATGCCGATATTTTACCATGAGGCTACGTGAGTGGCAAGCTCTGCTTACTTCGAGTCTTCGAGAAGCAAGCTCTGCTTACCTTTTGTAGGCTCCCAGGGCAATACCCAGTCCGATCATTGTGGCCAGAAGGGACGAGCCGCCTGCAGAAACCAAAGGAAACGGAAGACCTGTTACCGGAAGCATGCCCAAATTCATTCCGACATGTATAAAAACCTGAAGAAGGTAAATAAGGAAAAATCCGCTGACATAAGCGCGGGCGGCGGGAGAAATTGAATTTTCAACAATAGCCACCAATCTAAAAAGAATTACAAAAGTCGCCGCAAGCATGATTCCCGCTCCGACAAATCCCATTTCTTCCGAAACCGCGGCAAAAATAAAATCCGTTTGTTTTTCCGGCAAAAATGCAAGCTGTGTCTGAACGCCACGCCCCAAACCTCTTCCTGTAATTTTTCCCGCCCCTGCCGCAATCGTTGACTGCAAACTATTATATCCGGCCCCGAGGGGATCCACGGAAGGATTAATGAACGTTGATATCCTCTGCCTTTGATAGGGTGCCATGACTTGCCAAAAGACGGGTATCAAAATCAAAACCGTGGCTAAACCGGCCAAAATATATTTTTTGTTGAAATTTGACGAAATCAAAACTCCACAAAATCCAACCACGGTCAAAGCTGATACACCCAAAGAAGGTTGAATCAAAATCAAAAATACCGGTAAGGTAAGTAAAAGAATGGCCGTAAAAAGCCTTTTAAAATCTACTTTCTCTTTCTGCCCGATTATTAAAGTTATGATAAGAAGAATTATAGAAATGATATAAAGGTGTTTTGAAAAAAGAGAAATGATATCAAAGTCAATTTGAGAAAAAAACCAAAAGGCCCCAATTGCAACACCGAGATAAACAAATTGAAGAGGAAAGACACTTGGCGCAATCGACTTTAACACAATGCCACTCAGGATAAGCAAAAGGCCAATAGAAAAAGTCAATCCCGCATCTTTCATTTATGCCGTTATAGTTTATGCCTTAGTTACTTTAAAACCGCCTATCGAAATATTCTTTATCTGGGCTTTCTTAATCATCCACTCGATAATATTCTTATCCGCAGGTAGTTTTTCAATCCTGACATTTACTTTTTGAGTAAGGTCTAAACCCAATCTTTTCCTTTCATCCTGAATTTTGTGTACCAATTCACGAACACCGGCTTCCTCCTTAAGTTCTTTTGTTATATTCGTATCCAACTTGTCGATTTTGGAATTCCAACGCAGGTTTTTAACGTTAATTTCATCCCTAATAAGATATTCCAACGATTTGGCAACCGTCTTAACTGTACTTGAAAATTCGTTAAGCGGCTGCTTTACGCCAATTCCTTTTTCTTTACGAATGGCATGGGCTTTTTCAACAACCTGTCTTGCGATTTGCATTTCACTCAACAATTTCTCGTTTTGGGCCTCGCCCCTCGAAGCCCTGAGCGTAGTTGAAGGGGCGAAGTGGGGCCAGTCGGTTAAATGTACTGACTCCTTGTTTGTAAGATTTCTAAAAATCTCTTCTGAAAGAAACGGGGTAAAAGGAGCCATGAGTTTAGATAGAGTACAGAGTACAGAGTACAGAGTACCGTAAAAGGCATTTTTATCTTTTTCGGATTCTCCGGCAGGGCCAACCCTGTTCCTTGACCGTCTCACATACCAAAGCGATAAATCGTCAACAAATTTTTCAATTTCGTTCGTGGCACCGGCCGCATTATATTTTTCAAGATCGTCGGTAACCGATTGAATTGTCTGGTTTAGTCTAATTAAAATCCACTGATCTAAAATATTTTTACCTTTTACGGCGGAGCCGATGAAATGCTTTAACCCTTTACCTCTTGATGGCTCCCAGCCATCAAGATTGGCATACGTAACAAAAAAGTTATAAACATTCCAAAGTTTTAGATGAAATTTGCGCCTGATTTCATCCGCCAAATGATATCCAAATAGTAAACTGTCTGCTGGATTTTGTCTTAGATACATCCACCTCATAACATCGACTCCGATCATGTCCGCCGCTTCACCAAACTCAATCATGTTTCCGGAACTTTTATGCATTGGTTTCCCGTTTTCGCCAAAAAGAGTTTCAAAACCCAAAACGGTTTTAAAAGCTTCCGAATCTTCCATCACCGTACTCATGGCAATAAGCGCATAAAACCAATTTTTAAACTGCCCGGGAAAGCCTTCCGTAATAAAATCTGCAGGGAACCACTTCTCCCAACTCTTGCGGTCAGTCAAATACGAAGGCGAACCATTGTTATCGCTTATAGTGGAAAACGGTACAACTCCGGCATCCAGCCATGGATTTCCGACAGGTTCAATCCTATCCACGATGCCTCCGCATTTTGAACACTTGATCTTCACGCCATCTATCTGGGGTTTATGAGGAGTTTTGCCGTTAAATTCCTTCCATCCGACTACCGCTTTTTCTTTTAATTCATCCTTTGATCCAATGACCTCGAAATTGCCGCATTTTTTGCATTCCCAAATCGGCAGCGCCAAACCCCAGTATCTATTTTTCTTGCTTATAAGCCAATC
>Ga0075682_130_pt1 | contig 7745 bp, 9 predicted proteins | sample RifGroA2_FD_68251 | JGI IMG/M metagenome (GOLD analysis project Ga0075682, IMG submission 68251) | Microgenomates (Woesebacteria) bacterium GW2011_GWA2_40_7b | reverse complement strand
TGTGTAAGTTAAGATACATATGCGACATTGGGTAAGTCGTTATATATGGATCATTCCTCCAAGGCTCACTTCATATTTAGTAGAATCAGAGGCGCTAAGAAGGTGATTAAAATGATTGAGTCTATTAGAAGATTCTCAGGAAGTGAAATAGCCATACAAAAACTAAAGATTATTAATTTCTATGCTTCCCATGGAGAAATTTCAACAAAGGAAGCTTTTGGAGTTGACAGAAAAGTTATCTCAAGATGGAAAACCCGGCTTAATAATTCTGATGGCAAATTAGCCTCTCTTGTACCGTTTTCAACCAAACCGGTGAGTGTCAGGATACCCACTACAAGGCCAGAAATTGTTGATTTTATCAAAGGTCAGAGAGAGGCACACTTCAGGATTGGAAAAGAAAAACTAAAGGTGTTTTTAGACAGATATTGTGAAGAAAACTATATTCCAAAAATATCTATTTCAACAATTGGAAATATTATTAAAAGGCACAACTTTTTCTATCAAGACCAAAGAAAGGTATATCATGATCCAAGCTCTGGTTGGGCACAAAGGGGCAGAAAGAAAACAAAAAGGCTGAGGATCAAGCATTCCTTTCACCCGAACTATTTTGGCTACATTTTATCTGATTCAGTTGAAAGGATCACAGATGGGATTAAAGATTATTTTATATCAGCAATTGATGCCAAAATGAAGTTCAGTTTAACCCTAAATTACAAGAGATTAACTTCAGAGAATATGACTGATTTTTATTTAAGATTTAAAGATATTTATCCAGGAAAAATCAAAATGTGGCAGTCTGACAATGGAGGTGAAAACCTTGGTTTATTTGATGCTCAGTTAAAGAAAGACAATATCCCACATTACTTTATCTACCCCAGGTGTCCCAAGATTGACACCTTCATTGAGAGGTACAACAGAACCTTACAAGATGATAATTCCCAAAGACCCCATCATTCACTAAACCTTAAAAGTCCACTGCAGTATTTCATGGATGAAGGAGGAATGTCGCAAATGTCCTTGACTTATACAAAAACTTGACATTCAACTAACCGCGCGTTTAAAATAACAACTAACTGTATGTCAAATGAAGAATTGGAACCTGTAGTAGTAGTGAAACCGGCAACCGGAAGTTTAGAGGAAATGAGGAAACAACAGGAGATATTGCAGGATGTATTTCGGAGGGCGGCAGAAGGACACCCCCAACACGTTAAGATTGGCGATAACGAGTTTGTTGTCGACCAAACAGGCGGCTCCGGAGTGTATATGAAGCCTGTTGAACAAATTAAATTATAAGCGCGCCTCAGTAAGAGTTATTGATATTTCTTTTTCATTTCCGTCACGCCAAATGGTAAGTTTTAGGCTCTCTCCTACTTTTTTTCCACTTACAATCTTGGTTAGTCCCCCGTTTGTATCCGTCAAGGCTTGTCCGTCGGTTTTAAAAATGATATCCCCCCGCATTATTCCGGCCTTCTCTGCAGGAGAACCGGGGGCGACATTGACAACATATGCTCCCTGCGGAACTTGATTTAAAAGCGCTGCCTGAACGCTTAACATCTGGTATTCAGCCCCAAGATATGCCTTTGCCGGAAACTTCCCGTCTTGTTTATAGATATTAAGCGCATCTTTAACTGTATTTATCGGAATCGAAAAGGCAATATTGTTGGCACCTTGGGCAACTGCAACGTTGATTCCTATTACTTGCCCAAGTGAATTCAAGAGAGGGCCACCCGAGTTTCCCGGGTTAATTGCAGCGTCGGTCTGAATTACATTATCTAATCTTTCCACATAACCCTGGAAAACACTTCCCGCGTCTATTCCCCTCCCAAGTCCTGAAATAACCCCGGTTGTAACCGTATTTCTAAACTCCCCAAGTGCTGTCCCTATCGCAATAACAAACTGTCCAACTTGAAGATTACCCGAGTCACCCAGCTCGACCGGCTTAAGAACTTTTCCTCCGCTACTTGCTTCTGCCGGATCTATTTTAATAACAGCAATGTCGTTATTAGGATCTCTACTAATTGTTTTTGCATCAAAACTACTTCCATCGCTTGTGGAAACTTTATAAGCCAGAGCCGTATTGGAAACTACGTGTTTATTCGTAACAATCAGTCCATCACCACTCACCACAAAACCGCTGCCAATGTCCTGGGATGTGCCGCCGGTTGTTCCTTGAGAGAAACCTCCAAACGGGGAAAATTGTATTATATTTCTTTTAGGGGAAACGGCAGAAACAGTAACCACCGAAGGACCGACGGTTTTAACCACGTCAATTACATCACTTTCTTCATTCACTATTTTTTGCTGGACTATTGAAGCTGCCCTGGGGAACAACTTATCAAGAATACTAAAACCCAAAACTCTATCGGCAATGGCTCCGGACGCCAACGAAGCCAAAACCACCACTGATACCGCCACTATAATTGCAAACTTATTGTAATTTCTTTTCATGAACTCTAAATTTAGAATTCAGGGTTTAGAGTTTAGAATTTCTATGGCCCCATCCAGTTGAATGTCAGTCTTATCGGTATCCTTAGCTACCAGGGTGACGTCCGGTATTAAACCTTTTTCGTGCACCCAAGTGCCATTTGGCGTCAGCCATTTCGCGGTCGTAACATGCAGCCCGCTTCCCCGAGCAGTCTCTATCGGCTCCTGAATTGTACCCTTGCCAAAACTTTTTTCACCAATTAATTTAATTTTCTTCTGATCCCTTAGGGCTCCCGATAATATTTCCGAAGCGCTGGCACTTCCCCCGTTAATAAGAACTACAACCTTGTATTTCATCAACTTTCCAAGCCTTGTAGATTTATATTCATTTCTTGTTCCGTCTCCGTTCTCCTGAATTACAACCGTTGTTCCTATCGGAACAAAATCACTTGCGAGGTCAACCGCGGACTGCAAATACCCACCGGGGTTATTTCTAAGATCAACTATTATTCCTTTAATCTCAGGCTTTACCAAAATCGCATTTACCACTTTATCCCATTCTTTAGCAGTTTCGGCTCCGAATTTGCTGATCTTAATATCAGCAATATCTTTGTTATCACCAACAAAGTTGAGAGTTACAGAATCAATATTAAGTTTGGCGCGGGTCAGATCAACAACAATTGGCGTTCCTACCCCTTCACGAACCAAGGTCAAAGTTACAATAGTTCCGGCAGGGCCGCGGATTGCGGCGACGGCGTCCGGAAGACTTATACCATCAGTACCTATGTCAATATTTTTCTTTACATCTTCAATGTGAATAATGTAATCCCCGGGTTTTACTCCCGAAGCCTCTGCCGGAGAACCGATAAGAGGAGAAACTACCGCAAGACGGGCCGCCCGAAAGCCTATTTCAATACCAACTCCTTCAAAGCTCCCACCCAAGTCTTCGTTAACCATCTTGTTTTGAGTCGGAGGCAAAAACATTGAATAAGGATCTCCAATTGCCGAAACCATACCGCTTATGGCCCCGTAGACCATCTTTTCGGGAACCAGGCTCCCTTTATTGTAATATTTAGAAGATAATATGTCCCAAATCTGCCAGAAAAGAGAAAAGTCAACATTTTTGTCCACCGGAATTTGTCTTGAAACAGTTACATGAAGGGCCTTGTCTACTTCTGCTTTATAACCGGCAACTCCAAGATAGTAACCTCCTCCAAAAACGACACCGATTAAAAGGGTTGTAAGAATAAAATTTCTCACTTTGGAGAAGCCAAGTTTGACAGACATATCAATGATGATATCGAGTCTAAAGAGTTAACTCAAGGAGGAAAATTTACTTGAGTGTGGGGATAAACGGAAGAAGACCTAAGTGCCTTGCGCGTTTTATGGCGATAGAAAGCCTTCTTTGATGTTTGGCGCAAAGTCCTGTCCTGTCCTTGCCTAAAACTTTGGCCCGGTCAGACATGTACCGTATCAAAGTTTCGGGATCTTTATAGTCCGGTTGGGTTCTGTTTTTATCAAAAGGACAATTTTTCGGAACCGGTTCCAAATCTTTGTTTGTCAGCCTTCTTTTTCTGGTTTCTTTTTTCTTGGCCATATGTGTTTAGTTGTTTAGAGCTCAGAGCTTAGCTATTAGCTAGGCTCTAAAAGCTGATTGCTAAAAGGGTATATCTTCTTCCGTGGGTTCTTCAGTTGCTTCTTTAGTTTCCTTTTTTCCCTTGCCCGCCTTAGCCTTGGCGACGGCGGGTTCGACTGATTCAACCGGTTCGGCTTGGGATTCAATAGTCGGTTCCGGAATATCTATATCACTTGACGGCTCACCCGTTTTCCTGTCCAACATTACCATATCACTAATAACCACTTCTGTTTTGTTTCTCTGTGCTCCGTCCGGCGCCTGCCAGGTGCTGGTGGAAAGACGGCCTTCAACGTAAACTTTTCCGCCTTTTTTAAGATACTGGGAACAAATCTCTGCCAATTTATTCCAGGCTACAATATTGTGGAACTCTACATCTTCCTTCTTTTCCCCCGTATCTGTTTTCCAATCTCTATTCGTTGCGATACCAAAAGTGCAAACTGCGGCTCCTTGGGGGGTGTAGCGCATTTCGGGATCGCGGGTAAGATTCCCGATCAGCATTGCTTTGTTTAATGATCTCATAGGTCAATGCACTCTCTTCGTGCCATGTTATTATCTTGAGCGTAGTCGAAAGAGTTCGATTCTACTTCGATTTCACTCAGTATCACTCACCACTATAGTTAGTCTTTTCGGACTACCAAGTACCTAATTATATCAGCATCTGTCCGTAATTTATCGTTAAGAGCCTTAACCCCTTTGGGATCCAGTTCCAACTGATAAAAAAGAAATAGGCCAGTCTCGGATTTGCCAATTTTGTAGGCCAATTCTTTGACTCCCCATTCTTTGGAATCTGAAATCTTCCCTTTGAAAATTGAAAGAGTTTTTTCCAAAACCTCAGTCACCTTTTTCTTTTTAGCTGCCCCGCCTTTGCCGTCCAAAACCAAAGTCAATTCATATTTATTCATAACAGAGCCTAGTATAGCATAGGTATTTGTATCTGAAAAGACTTGTGTGGTATGATCCGCCCATGAATCCAGAAAGGCTTAAATGTTATGAAAATTGTCCGTTTAGAAAAACAAGCTTGATAAGGCCATGCGCAGATGAAGTTTTTGATGAAAATTCAGTTTGCATAGAAAATATTAAGACTGACCCTGCACTGGCTAAATTTGGTGAGGTAACCCCATATGCAGGAATGGACGAGCTCATGAACCATCAAGTTGAAATTCAAAAAAGTGTTGAGGATGAAAAAGGTGTTCCTAAAAAAATATTTGTTGCCAATGTATCCTTCGGCATAGTTACGCTCCAATTTTAAATCCCATCCCATTCCCAAATCCCACTTAATTTTAGATTTGGATTTCATCCTATAACTTGACTTTTGAACCTAAGTGTGATACTATAGCGTATTAGTTTGCACATTTAAAAAGGTTGCTTGGTAGGCAGGTGGCTACAGAAAATCTGTGGCTGACTGGCTGCCAAGCAAAAAAATAGCTCTCAGTATCAACTTTTTTGAGGAGAGAACTCCTCCACCCTCCGAGACTGGAGAGTGTAATCATTTTGGGAGAGAACTCCCACTTTTGACGGAGGTCAAAATGAACATATTTGGTTTTGTTATTCCGTATTGGATCGTCGGGATCGTCTTTTGGGTTGGAGTCCTTCTTTGGCTCTTCCATTGGGGGATCGTCTATTGGATCCAGAAAAAGATTTTCCGGATACGCGCCCCAAAGATCTTTGAGAATCATTTTGGGTACAAGCCGGAGAAGGATAGTCAGCTTCGCGACCTACAATTAATAAAGGTTGTGATGCCAATGCTTAACGGTGCCGCCCTCGACCTCCAAAACTCTTACGTTAAGGAAAGTCAGTTGTTAACCAAGATCAGTCAAGCGGCTGTCTATAACAATTTCGAGGATGCACGAAACGAACTACTCAGCGCGCGCGGGGATAAAGAATATCATGAAAAGCGGTTCTACGATGCGAAAAGAGTCGCAACACTGCTTGAGTACAATGTCCCCGATGAATACAAGGATTACCTTCGGTAACAAACAAAACTGAGAGCAAGGGGTTGCAGATCGGCAGCAACATAAATTCAAGACAGTGAGATTGCTCACTTTTTTTTCTTGATATGTGTTATATCTGCAACCCTGTACGTCCTTTTTACGTTCCAATCTTAAATTCTCTTCCTTTCCTTTTATTTATTTCGGCGACTTGTTTTTTCCATATAGGCAGTGACGCAAAATACCCCGGTCTACCAACCATAAAATGAGAGTGGAAAACGCTAAATGATTTTATTTTAGCAATGTTATAACCCCTTGAGATCATCTCGCATGCCCAATCATAATCCTCAGACCCTTCCAGTTTTTCGTCAAAATTATATTCTTGCCAATACTTTTTATTAATCAATGAATTGGTGTTTGTAAGCCATGGATCAAAATCTTTACGTTTTTTAAAGTATGGTAATAAAAAAGCAAGTCTGCCTAAAGGCCTTGAAAAATAACCCAGGATAAAATCAGTCCAATATCCACTTAACCCGGCTACGTTATCTTCTTTCATTATCCTCACTCCATCTTCAAGCCAGCTGTCTGTAATCGGAATCGAATGTCCGCTTATAATGCATATATACCTTCCGAGTGCTTGTTTTATTCCAAAATTTAAGGCATAGCTATAATTAAAATCTTTTGGGTCAATTTTTAATACCTTTACTGAATATTTATTAACTATTTCTAAAGTCTTGTCTGTTGATCCGGAATCGACAATGATAATTTCAAAATCTTTAAAAGTTTGTTTTTGAAGAAGCTCCAGAACTTTTCCAATAAACTTTCCCTCATTTTTTGTCCTTATCACAAACGAAACTAAAGGATTTTTCTTTTTCATATCAGGTTCCTATTTTAAACTCAACCACCCCAGCACGAAACTTACTTGCTCCCAAATACTCCGTGTTTGCGTCGCAAGAGCATTCATGCGGGGCAGGCATCTCCATCTTAATTTCCGATTCGAAACTCTATAACGTCGCCGTCTTTTACAATGTAATCCCTTCCCTCACTTCTGACTTTTCCTAACTCCCTACAGTTTTTCCAGGCATTATTCGAAATAAAATCGTCAAAATCCACCACATCAGCCTTTATAAATTTCTTTTCAAAGTCCGTATGTATTACTCCGCTTGCCCTGACGGCATCTGTTCCTGCCGGAAGGGTCCATGCCCTAACCTCTTTTTCCCCCGCTGTAAGAAATGTAATAAGCCCCAAGGTTGCAAAAGCTTTTTGAATCAATCGCTCGAGTCCCGATTTTTCTACCCCCAGACCTTTTAGATAAGTTTTTTGATCTTCGGAAGAAAGCTCTGAAAGTTCGCTTTCGGTCTTTGCACAGATTGCGACAATTTGATTCCGATCGATCCCAAGTTTCCCGGCATATTCTGTCTCTATATCACCGGCTTTTTTAAGATCGGCCTCATCTACATTCAGAACAACCAAAAAAGGTTTTCGGGAAAACAAAGGCAGATCATTCTTTACTTGAGTTTTCCCGCCGGCCGAAGCTTTAGCGGAGGCTCGGTCGATCATTTCCTCATCCGCCAAATCAAGTTCTATTTTTAATATTTCAAAATCACTTTTAGGATCTTTTACTCCCTGCTTAATAATATCCGGGTCGGAAAAAGCGCGCAGTACATAACATATGGCGTCAGTTTCCCTGATGTGGATTAGAAATTTATTTCCTAATCCCTCCCCTTTTGATGCACCGGCAATAAGTCCGGCTATGT
>Ga0075682_132_pt1 | contig 9151 bp, 11 predicted proteins | sample RifGroA2_FD_68251 | JGI IMG/M metagenome (GOLD analysis project Ga0075682, IMG submission 68251) | Microgenomates (Woesebacteria) bacterium GW2011_GWA2_40_7b | reverse complement strand
AGGGAGATGTGACAATATTTGCCCGTTAAAACAAGATCTGTTGACTCAATTATCAGCAAAGCCTGAAATAGCTCGTTTACATTCCCATGGTACACCAGCTGAGTTATGGTGCTTATCAAAAGAAGATATTAAAAGCTTAGAATCACAACCGGCATTAATGGCAAGTTGGGGTTGTAGTGTCGGAAATTTTCATAACTACGAAAGGGACTCTTTTCCGCTTGCATTTATTAATGGAAAAGATCTGGGTCTTTCATTTATTGGCAAACTTCATTCGGAGGACATAGATACCAGCGGAGAGGGAATTAATTTTGTCAACAGCGACATCTATCTTTTTGAGAACTGGAATAAAGGAGATTATATTGGAAAAGCCTTTTTAGATATGGAGCAGAGTTTTACAAATAAAACTTTCCCGCCAGGAGATGAACAACACCCGACTAGTTTTAGCGTTAATCTTTATAGGGTGAGTGGGCCATTACAAAGAATAATAATTGGTTCTCCTTTTGTCTACCAGCAGACGGTCAGTCCGGCAGAACGTCGTCGGGCAGAGACTATTGTCCCAGCCGAGGACGTCATCCCTCGGGCGCCAGCTCCGAATAAGTGAATACAGTGTTTTGTTTAAACTTATCCAGTCAGCTTTTCGGTAATCGTCCCATTTAGCGAGCACTTCGGTAAGTTCAGTATGATTCTTTTAGAGAAAGTAATTTTCGATCGCAAAATGCTGCTGTTCTAAAAAGATTCTTTTGAGATGGTAAAGATTATTTTGTTCATAAAGAAGAATTAAAGCCTTTTTATATTCAACTTCGTCGACACTTCTATAGGAAAGAGGATAATAGCCATTCGCTAATAAAACGGCATTGCTGATCATTCTGGAGGCTCTTTTGTTGCCGTCGGTAAAGGGTTGCAAATAAGCAATAACAGCGAGAAAAATTAGAGCCTTTTCTGGTACTGATTTCGTTTTTTTTGTTTGAACTATTAATTTATTTAGAGTTTCCTCTATTTGCCATTTATTATTTAATGGAAGATATTTTGTTCCGGTAATTCCGACAGCGGATTCCCTAATTCCGGAATTTATATCCAATTCTCTTACCAGTTCCGAGTGAATCATTCTAACATCCGCAACCGATATTTCTTTGAGGCTTTCTCTTTTTTCTAAAATTGTGTCAAAAGCTGTTTTGTGGTTGAGAATCATTATTGCCTCACTTTTATCGTGCCCTTTTGCCTCCTTTTTATTTTTTATTAACTCCTCGGTTTCGAGAAGAGAATAAGTATTGCCTTCTATTTGGGAAGATTTCCAGGAAAGTTCAATTGTAAACCTTTCCAGTTCACGTTTTAGTATGGTTTTGTCAAGGGAAGAAAATTTATGTTTCAATTTGCCCTTTCCCTGTTCAAATAGCTCTAATTCGTCTTTGGAAAATAATTCCGTCAAACGATTAATCAAATTAAAATTAAATGCCGGATACTTGATTTTTCTAGTATCGGTTATTATTGAGAAGTATTTTTCTAGATCTATGGGAATAAGTAATTCTTTTTCTGGCTTGAGACGGTATTCCACATACTTACCGCCTCCAGCCTGTTCAACCAAACCTACACTGATAAGATAATTTAAGTCTCGAATTATGGTTATTCGGGAAACATGGTCATATTTCAAGAGGTTTTCGATTTTGGATCTTGAAGACGGGGAGTTTACTAATAATAATTCCAGTAATTTAGCCTGTCGGCTGTTTACTTGCGTATCATTCATATGTTTCTAGCGTATCATTATGATACGCTAGAGTCAACTCCCTCTTTGATTGGTATAATTGATTTATGAAGACGATTTTGGTGGATGCAGTGGAGGCATTTGTAATTGAAGTGGAGGGGATTTATAAGCCGATGCAGGATTTGTTGGAGCAGTATCCGAACAGAAAAATTATTCTGACGGGGGCCAATGATGATCAGTTTAAGGAGTTTGGTTTGGATAAAATGCCATACGAAGTTTTTACTCTGAAGCATAATCCCGAAAAGACCAACCCGAAGTATTTTGAGTTGCTGTTAAAACATTTTGATCTAAAACCGGAGGACGTAGTATATTTTGAGCACAACCCGGAGGCGGTGAAGAGCGCGCAATCTATAGGAATAACTTCATATCACTACGACGCCGATAAAAAAGACCTGGTGGGGCTGAAGCGATTTTTGGATGAAAACATCTGATTGACAAGGGGTAGTGTTTTTTCTAAACCTAAATTCTAGAGCTGAAGGGCTCTAGTTTTGGGAAGAGAAATAATCAGATTTGTTTTGGATGATAAAAAAGAAATATTGGCGTTGTGTCCCAGTGGAGGGAGCCTGGTACAGCCAATTAAAAGTTCTCTAACTTGGGGTCAAGACGCGGGGGAGCTGGTAAGTATCCAGGAATGCCGGGGTTGCCCGTTTAAGGGAATTTGTGTGGCTGAAGTATATAGGAAGACCTGAATATTGTATATTGAGTTATAAGGATACGATGAAGATAAAATTTCTCGGAGCTGCGGGGACTGTGACCGGATCCAGTTATGTGCTAACTTTGGATTCTGGACAAGCTATTCTGATAGATCTGGGTCTGTTTCAGGGGGTGGAAGAGATCGAAAAGTTAAACTATGAGCCTTTCGACTATGATTGCAGCCAGTTGACTGGGGCGATTTTGACTCACGCCCATTTGGATCATTGTGGCAGACTACCCATACTTTTGCCCCGGGGATTTAAAGGCAATATTTATATGACGGCACCCACGCGTGATTTAACAGAATTGTCGTTACTGGATAGTGCCAAAATTGCCAGGGAAGACGACAAAAAATACCTGTACGACCGTAATTTAGCCTTAAAAACTTTCAAGCAATTTGTGACCAAAAAATACCATGAACCATTTAAAATAGGAGGTTTTACAGTGACCATGCGGGATGCCGGACACATCCTGGGGTCAGCGTCACTGGAAATTAGTAACGGAGGGGAAAAGATTGTTTTCAGTGGCGACTTGGGCAATTATCCGGAAGCTTTAGTAAAAGAAACAGAAATGATTGAGAGTGCGGACACGGTAGTAATGGAGTCGACTTATGGTGACAGGTTGCATCCGTCAGAAGACCCGGCAGAGATGGTGCGGGCAGAAATAAACGCGGTGGAAAAGTCCGGTGGAACTTTGCTGATTCCGGCATTTTCGCTGGAAAGAACACAGGAGCTGATGCATATGATCGGGCATTTAAAAACAGAGGGGAAAATATTGGTCCGGACCCCCGTTTTTATGGATAGTCCAATGGGTAATAAAGCCACGGAAATTTACCTGAATTATCCGGAACTATTTAATGCCCATGTTCAAAGTGAATTAAAAGATGGGGGCACTTTCGACTTTCCCGGGATAAGCTATAAATTCATTGAGCAGTCTGGAGCAAAGGTGATTATTGCCGGGAGCGGGATGATGACCGGAGGCAGGATTTTGAAACATGCGGAACACTACTTACCAATGGCGGCAACAAGACTATTAATTGTGGGGTATCAAGGGGAAGGGACAACAGGAAGAGAGCTTTTGGAAGGAAAAAGAAAAGTGGTGATTGAGGGCAGGGAAGTGGTGGTGGCGGCAATAATCAGTGAGACCAAAGCTATGAGTTCACACCCTGACCAGGGGCAACTGCTGACTTGGCTAAAACATATTAGAGGGGTAAAAAAAGTATTTCTGATTCATGGTGAGGACGGCCCCAGAGAGATACTGGCCAAGAAAATTTCCGAAGATTTGGGCATTGGGGATGTGGTAAGGCCGAAATTAAATCAGGAAACTAGTTGACAAGTAATACAACAGATTGTAACGTATGAAGCATGACAAGCGATAGCAAACAACGGATAACACTCTTTATGAATCCTGCTATTGCTAAGCATGCCAAAGCCCAAGCGGTGGTTGAAGAATTAACTTTAACCGGACTGGTAGAGAAAGCATTGACTGACTACTTACCTAGAGAAACGGTTATTAAAAAGTCTATAATATCTATATAAACATGACCGACATTGTCGTTGCACCAGAAGAAAATGCAACCAGTTCGCAAACGGTTGAATACTGGGTGTATTTTGCCTTTGGAGTCTTAGAAGTGCTTTTGGCTTTCCGGCTGGTGCTAAAGATTATGGGGGCGAGTATTTCAAGCTGGTTTGTGGGAGCAATTTACAATGTAACCCGATTTTTCGTGATGCCATTTGAGGGCATATTCAGAAGGGGATTTACCGAAGGGATAGAAACTACTTCGGTTCTTGAGCCATCTACCGTGACGGCTATTATTGTGTACGCTATTGTGGCCTGGGGGATTGTGAAGCTTATACGGATATCTTCAGGGGTACAACAGCCTACAACTTAAAAATTTATGGAAATAACCATGCAGAACATTTTTTACCTGACGGCATCGCTGGCAAAGGAATGATTATTTATTGGGCAGTTTTCGGATTGATTGCCGGAAGCATCGCAAATTTTATTACACCCAGTTCTAGCGGGGGGATTATTGGATCGATTGTATTGGGTATTATTGGCGCCGTAGTAGGAGGCTATTTGGGACAAAAATTCTTTGGGGTCGGTGTAACCGGATTTAACCTGATGTCCTTTGCAGTAGCTGTAGGAGGGTCACTGCTGGTGATCTTTGTGGGTAGAGTATTGATGCGCGGTTAGTCGGAGTATAAGTGACAAAAACACTAACTACTGTGCTACGTTACGAGTGATGTTCACCGTGCCGCCGGAGCGGAGAGTGAAAGTGGTTTGATATACTCACCTGATGGGTGATAATTTAGGAAACGAATTAGATAATAGAAGACTGGTGGGGGAAACAAAAGAGTTGAGGATTGGTGAGAAAGCAGTCAAAGTTGGAGACGAAGTTAGTGTTCGCAGGTCGACAGGGGAATTTGAATCAGACTGGAAACTAAAAAGTTTTGGAAAAACGCTCGCAGTTGTTGAAAAAGATGGTAGTAATGGGGACAAGTTTAGAAAAACGATTCCTCTAAATGAATTTCGAAGTTATCAAATTTCTGATGAAATGCAACTAGGAAATAAGGATATCCGTCCTTGGATCCAACGATGGAAAGATAATTTTCAGGCAATGCTAACAAGTGGAGAGGTAGACGGTGTTCATTACAACATGATTGACAATTTCCAGTGGCAATTAGTAAGGTATGGAATAGTTTCTGCAAAAAGAGACGAGGAACTTTTTAGAGGGTATCTTATGGTTGAACCCGAAAGTTTTCCGATTGCCCTTGCTATTTTGGCTTATACTGCTCGAGCCAGGAAGATTCAGGGGAAGGCGACCGAGTTTAAATGGCTTCTTAAAACCGAAGAGCCAGGTTTTACCAAGAGAGTTGCGAACGGTGAAGAATTTGTCCTTAAAGAGTGTGGCGAATATCCATATTTGGCTCCTGAGGATCCCCGAATAGTTTTGTATGGGGGGAAAGTAGATGAAATTAGAGAGGTGCTAACGGCACTGTCTCAACATCCCCAATGGCAACAGATTGAGGATGTAAGAAGGGTAAAGTTTGGCGGAAATCCGCCGAGGCGACCTGGTACCAATAGTTTTTTGGGAAATACGAGGCTTGAGTGGAAAAGTCTTACTTGGAATGACAAGCCTGGTTTTTCAGAGACTCAGTCGAGTGATCCTAATTGGAGAATGAAAAAACTTGGGACTCCAACGGTGGGTTTGGTTTAGGGGAGGGATTTGGTGATGTTTAAAGTACCACCAGAGCGGAGAGTGAAGGTGGCGTCTAAAGAAACGTTTTTGATGTTTTTGTGATACACACAGCGGCCGGAGGAGCAGGTACCCAAGATTTGCCGGCGGGAGGAGCGGGAAGTTTTGGGATTGAGCCGGAAGCCGCCCTCAAAACCTTTTTGACCAGAAGAAGAATCGTAAACTAGAGTGTAGTTAACCTTGGAGACTTTTTTGAGATTGGAGAAAGAGAGATAGACAAAACGCCGGTCTTTGGAAAGGGAGAGGGAGGCGTTGGCTGCCAGAGCTGAGAGCGGGAGAGTAGAAGAGTATAAGAGCAGGAGTAAGAATGTTAGAATTAGTTTCATATAATGAGTATAACAAAATTAGCGCTAGGAGCATTAATTATTGGGGGGATGATTTTTACGGTGTGGGATTACAGAACTTGGAAAAAAGAAGAGACAAATTTATATGGATTAGGCAAGCCGGTGGAAACGGGCTTTTCACCAGCTTTGGGCTTAGAAGGGATATTTACGGATCAGGTAGCCAGAATCAGGGTAAAATACCCCGGAGGATGGAAGATGCGCAGTAACCCGGAATTGGAAAAAAGGGGAGCCAGGCTTTCTAGTAAAAAAATAGAAGTGATGGAAGTAGAAATGGGAGGAGTAAAAATTGCCGTGAGTGTACAAGAAACCAAGGAAGATTTGCCGGTGGTTGCTGACCGAACTGCTGTGGGAATATCACAAGAGAGGGACTATATAACCTCTGCGACTGCGGCTTGGACTATTTTGACCTGGGAGGGTAAACAGATAGCACTGGCTAAAAGGGATAATAGGTTGTATATGATAAAGGGTGATGACTAAAATAAGGAAAGAGAGCAGGGCGATGGTCAAAAGAGAAAACGATACGGGAGAAGAAGAAATACTAGTTTGGAATGAAACGGTGGTAGTTAAGGGGGGAGTGAATGAAGAGTGGTCGTTTCTGACCAGTTCAGCTACTAAAGTATGATTGCCGGGCTTGACGTTGTCAAAGGTATATGTGTCGGAAACGGCTTTGACGGCGGAGATTTTGGACAAATCGGTCTGGTCTAACCAAAAATGAATATGCCCTTGGCCCGAAACAAGACGGGGGTGGGTACGGTAATCAACCAGCGACAGATTGGTGACAGCCACCTTGACGGGAACTTTGGAGCCGGAGATAATTTGCCCCGGAGTAGGGGAGATGAAAGAAAGTAAAGGTAAAAGAGCGGCAAGTAGGGAGATCATATATTGATTGTGGGGGAATTGTTGACTGGTGTCAACGGGCGGGAGTGAAGAAATCAACAATCTGTTTAAGGGTATTTTTTACAATTTCGATGGTTTGGGTGAAGATGTTGACAGGAACGGGAGTTTCTTGAGGAGTGATTGTAGCTGGAATGGCATTTGGAGTGTTTTCTTGAGTGACACTGGGTGCGGGTGGTGTTTGGGGAAGAGTGTCTAATATTGGTGGGGGTGGTGTGGAAGCAGGAGCTGTGGTAGATGGAAGGTTAGAAACGACGGTGTATTTGGCATATTTTCCGATCAGGTTATATGAATATTCAGGACTGGTAGAAAAGGGGTCAATATATACATAGTAGTATCCTGGGATGGAAGCTTTATTTGAGGTGTAAGAGGCGGTGACGATTGCTTTTTGGCCTGGATTGAGAGTTAATTGTGTTGGACTAAAGGTAACATTCCAGCCGATCGGAAGATTGTGGGATCCAAAACTGCTAATAACCACCGGTGGACATGAAGGATAGTCATTATTGGTGATTGAATAGGTGTAGTTTAAGGTCGAGCCCGCTGTTTGGGATTGGTCGGAAGGAGAGAAGGCAACGGTGGGACCTTTTTGAATACAAGCTGGTTCAGAAGTTGGGTATGGAATTTTGGGAACGAGAGTGGGGGTAGGTGTAGATGTAGGAATGGATGTGGGAGTGGGAGATGGGTAATTAGAAATAACCTTTAAAGTATTGGAAATAAAAGCGGCCATTTGCTCACGGGTAACTTTGAGTTTTGGTCCGTATTCTGTGGCAGAAATGCCGGCGGTGATTTTTAGTCCATATATTTTGGGAACCCAGTTTTGAGAATATGCGATTTCTGGGTCGGTAAGGTCGGTAAAGGGAATAGCGACAAGAGGAGGGTCAATATTGGTAATAAGTCTGTAGAGTTTAACCAGAAAAACAGCCGTTTGGGCTCTATCTACTAACATGTCTGGGGAGAAGGTGGTAGCAGAAGTACCAGCAGTAAGACCCAGTCCATAAACACGGGCAATAATGTTGCGTTGATTTTGGGAAAGATTAGAAATATCCGTAAAAGGAACGGAGACTATAGGGGCATCACTGCCCTTAAGATAACGATAGGTGTTGTAGAGGAACTGAGACATTTCAACCCGGGAAATAGTACCAGCGGGTTCAAAAGTGGTGGGGGTGCGGGGAGGGATAAGGCCTAAGGGGACAATTTCAAGAATGTATTTCCAAGACCAACTCTTTTTGTCAACATCCGTGAGACTGTAAGGATCGTATGCGACGGGTGTGGATTGACAGGGAAGACCGACACAGACTTTGAGTGAAGTCATGGCGGTACCGTAAGAGTTGTAAGCTCTGACCCAAATGTTTCCCAACCCAATGTTTTTACTGGGAGTGAAAGTGGCAATGGGAAGATTGGGGTCCGGTTGGAGATTGCCAACAGAATCGGTGGAACTGATACCCCAAACATAAGTAATGCTGGATGTAATATTGTTTCCATTACTATCAATAGCTTGGGCAGAAAAGTAGGCGGGGAGAGTGGAACCTAGAGGTATCTCCATACCAGAAGTAAAAGGATAGCTATTGGAGCTGAGAAGAACCTTTTCTGGCACGAGAACTTCTGCGGCTTTAGGGAAAATACGCTGAACACTTTCAACGGCTACAACCAAAACAGGAAGGATAATGAGAAGGCCAATGACAGTGAGTAGGGATTTGGAGTTGGATAAAAATTTGGGAAGTTGGGAAGTGGGTGGAACAATTGGCTGATTTGGGTCCATGTATGACAATCTTGCTATTATCATTGACGGGTGTCAAGCGGGTGGTGTATTCTTTGGAAATATGAATAAAGTGTGGACGATTGTTTTGGTAGTAATAGTTTTGGGAGGACTAATTGGTGGGGGAGCCTGGTACTTTACCAAGAATCAAGAATCAAGAATCAAGAATGAAGGGTTGGAGCAGGTGAATCAGGTGCCGGATTTGAAAACTAACGATACAACAGGAGAGGTGGCGGCAGAGCTGGTCAGCGGAAGAACGATCGAGGTTACAATAGAGGGGAATAGTTTTAAATTTACACCGAATGTAATTAAGGCTAAAAAAGGAGATACGGTGAGATTAATCTTTAAAAGTACCGGGGCAATACATAATTTGGTGATTGATGAGTTTGGGATAGAGACCAACAAAATCGGTGATGGGGAGGAAGAAGAAGTAGAATTTGTGGTTG
>Ga0075682_123_pt2 | contig 9158 bp, 10 predicted proteins | sample RifGroA2_FD_68251 | JGI IMG/M metagenome (GOLD analysis project Ga0075682, IMG submission 68251) | Microgenomates (Woesebacteria) bacterium GW2011_GWA2_40_7b | reverse complement strand
CAAAAACAAAAGCGCTGGAAAGTTGTCTGGGACGGTCAATTCTAAAATTAAAGAAAACAATTGAATCGTTTTCTTTCACCGTGATAACGGGTTTACCGTCGGGTCCGGAAATAATTGCGGGTTCGATGAATTCATCGGTCTTTCCTTCGGAGTAAGAAAATTCAATTGCTTCTTCCGGAGTTTTGACCAAATTACCCACACCTTTTGTAAGTGCTTCGTAGGCTTTCTTAGTTCTGTCCCATCTTAAATCCCTATCCATAGCCCAATACCTGCCCATTATGGTTGCGATGGTACCGATTTCCTGCTTATTTATTACGTTTCTTATCTCTGACACATACGTTTTTGCAGAGGTTGGGGGTGAATCCCGTCCGTCGGTAAAAAGGTGCAAAAAGACCCGATTAAATTCATGTTTCTTTGCCAGTTCGATTAGAGCGTAAAGATGCTCAATATTACTGTGCACTCCTCCTGCGCCAATAAGACCCATATAATGCAAATTTCCGCCGCTTACTCTGGCGTGATCGATCGCTCCAATTAAAACTTGATTTCGGTAGAAGCTGCCATCAGCGATATTCATATTTATTCTTTGCAGGTCCTGATAAACAATCCTACCCGCGCCCAAATTAAGGTGTCCCGTCTCCGTGTTTCCCGGTTCGCCTCTCGGTAAGCCAACACTCTCTCCTGAAGCTCCCAGCTCTGAGTGCGGATATGAAGCATAAAAGCGATTCATATTTGGGGTTTGGGTTAAACTGATTGCATTTCCCGGACCTCCCGCCGCGATTCCCCAACCATCCAATACTACAAGCATAACTAATTTAGGAGGTACTTGGTTCATACTACTTTTCAGTTACCATTCGTGAAAGCTCAACTTCAATTGTAGATAGACGGTTGTACTTGGCCACTCTCTCACCGCGGCAAGGAGCTCCTGATTTAATATAATCGGCGCCAACTCCAACTCCAAAATCTGCAATAAAGCTGTCGTTTGTTTCTCCTGATCGGTGTGAAACTATGACCTTCCAGCCGGCATCTTTAGCCATCTTAATTACTTCAAAGGTTTCTGTCACGGTTCCAATTTGATTGGGTTTAATAAGTATCGAGTTACAGGCTTTTTCCTGAATTGCTTTTGCAACTCTCTTGGGATTGGTTGCCAAAAGATCATCTCCTACAATGATAATTGAGCTTCCCATTTCAACGGAGATTTTACACCAATCCTCCCAGGCATCCTCCTGAAAGGGATCCTCCAAAATGGCAAGTTTGTACTGGTTGCAAAGGCCTTTATAATACTCAAGCAGCTGCTCTCCATCCATTCCGTTTGTTCTATCTTTAATCAAATAAACGCCGTTATTGAAAAAGGAGTTAGCGGCAACATCCAGACCCAGAAAAACATCACGACCTAGTGAGTACTCAGTTTGCTTAATCGACTCAACAAATATTTCAAACGCATCCGCATTTGTAAATAAGTTCGGAGCAAATCCTCCTTCGTCGCCCACGGAATGAATGGCACCTCTTCGTTTTAGATTTTCTCCGATTGTCAGGTAGATTTCTACACCCATCTCAAGTCCTTCAGAAAATGGCTTTGATGATGCCGGGATCACCCAAAACTCCTGAAAGTCCAAATTTCCCGCACCGTGAAGTCCCCCATTTATCATATTAAAAAGTGGGGTGGGCATTCTGGCTTTATGAGTCATACCGTTCCTGGCGGCCAATGTGTAAATCCATGTATACAGCTGCTGCCCGGCAGACGATGCCCCGCTTTTAACCACTACTTCAGAGAGCGAAAGAATTGCATTGGCTCCGTATTTGGATTTATTCTCCGTTCCATCCATTTCTATAAGTTTTTTATCAATACTCACTTGATCTTGAGGATCCATTCCTATTATTTCAGGTCCCAAAACTTTATTAACGTTATCAACAGCCCGCAAAACTCCCTTACCCAAATAACGCTTATTATCCGTATCCCTCAGTTCCAAAGCCTCATGGCTTCCGGCTGAAGTTCCCCCTGGAACAGATGAAACGGCAACCGATCCGCTATCAAGTATACAAGCTGTTTCTACAGTTGGTATTCCTCTTGAATCCAAAATTTCTCTGGCCCAAATATGTGTAATTTTACTCATGTATCTTAGATATCTTTTTCCGCTTCAGTTATAATTTCTCTTACTCTTCCGATAGCATCAGGGTTAACAGAAATACTTGTAACCCCCCATCTAACCAGCTTTTTAACCAATTCTTCATACTCACTAGGCGCTTGACCGCAAATCGAACTGGTTACCCCTGCCGCATTACATTTAGTTATAACACGTTTAAGGGCCCAGAGAACGGCAGGACTCATTTCGTTAAATTCAGTGGCTACTTCTGCGTTGTCTCTGTCCGTTCCCTCAATAAGCATAGTCAGATCGTTACTGCCAATAGAAACTCCGTCTATCCCAACTTTAATAAAATCCTCAATCTGTATTACATTAACAGGTATTTCTACCATCATTAAGAATTTAAAAGAGTTCTTTTCAAATAACCCGGATGAGGCAACAATTCTACGTACTTTGGATAGTTCTTCGGGAGATCTGACAAAAGGTATCATCAGATTTAAGTTGTCGTATTTTTCGCGGACTTTTGTTATGGCCTGAAGTTCGAGATTAAAAACCTCTGGGTTACTTATATAGCGATACGCGCCTCTAAAACCCAGAAGTGGGTTTGGTTCAATAGGTTCCCATGCCTTTCCGCCCGGCAAACTTCGATATTCATTAGTCTTAAAATCTGTTGCTCTATAGATAACCTGCCTGGGATTAAACTCCTTACAAAAGATTTCCAGATCCAGGGCCAGTTTGTCAATAAATTTACCCTGCGCCTTATTTTTAATCGCCTCTTTGGGGTGAATGCCTATGTTAGCAATCATAAATTCCGCGCGGAGTAGCCCCACCCCATCGACATTAAGACGCGATATTTCCTTCGCCCGCTCCGGCTCAGCAAGGTTAACATAAACTTTAGTCGCGGTTTTAATTTTGCTGTTTTTTTTATTTTCCGTAAGCTTTGCCGATTCTAATTTTATAATTTTATTTAATGCCCCCATAAAGATTTGCCCCGTTGATCCGTCAACACTAACTATGCTACCGTCTCTAAGTATTTTCGTTGCAAGTTTTGTACCGACAACACAAGGAATTCCCAATTCTCTTGAAACTATTGCAGCGTGAGAAGTTTGTCCTCCTTGATCTGTTACTATGGCAGCTGCTTTTTTCATTGCAGGCACATAATCGGGTGAAGTCATGGGTGCAACCAAAACGTCCCCCCTTTGAATTTTTCCGATTTCTTTGGGACTTTTTAATATTTTTACTGGCCCTGTTCCGATTCCCGGAGAAGCGGGGGCTCCTGAAACAATCGGCGCCCGTGATATTTTAAATTCACCTTTCTCTGACTTTTCAATCTTAGTTGTTTCGGCAATGGTTGTAACGGGTCTGGTCTGAACAATGAAAAGCTCTCCTTTTTCTCTGGCCCATTCCGTGTCTTGGGGGAAATAGTAATGCTGTTGCAATTTTGATGATATTTTTGCCAATTTAATGATTTCTTCATCGGTAATTTTCTGCTTATCACGAATGTTTTTGGGTACGTCAATCTCTTTTGTTTGACCCTTAACTTTAATTAGTTGGACCGTTTGGTCGGATACCTCCTTAGAAAGGATATCAAAAGTTCCCTTCTGAACAACATATTTATCAGGTATTACCGAACCTTGAACAATCGTTTCCCCCAGTCCCCAAACAGATTCTATAATAATTCTTTCCTTATCATTATTTGTAGGATCGATAGAAAACATGACTCCGGAGACATCGGATTGAACCATTTTCATTACAATAACAGAGATTTTCACGCTTTCGTGCTTAATCTTATTCTCGACCCGGTAATAAATAGAACGGGGAGTAAAAAGAGATGCCCAACATTCCTTAACACTTACCAGTAAATTTGCCTCGCCCTCTATATTTAAAAAGCTTGCGTGCTGTCCTGCAAAAGAAGTTGTCCCTGCGTCTTCCGCGGTAGCGGAGGATCTAACGGCAACTAAAGCATGTCTAAAGGTTCCTGAAAGTTTTTTATAGGCTAAGATAATTTCCTTACAAACATCAGCCGGAATTTGACCGTTAATGACCATTTTTTGTATATCCCGGCCCGCACTACCCAACTGCGTCGGGTCATTTACATCGGTGGTTTTTAAAATGTCGTAAATTTTTCTGGCAATATCGTTTTCCTGTAAAAAGGCATCGTAGGCGTTTATAGTAATTGCAAAACCGTTGGGTACGGGGAACCCCGCCCTTGTCATTTCTCCGAGGTTTGCGCCTTTTCCGCCGACAAGAGGTGTGTCGTGTTTATCGATATCTTTGAAGAATGAAACAATGGGCAAGCTACTCATGGTGTAATTCTATATTATTCATTCTATATAGAAAAATTACTCTTGAAAAGAACTACTTGAACGCCCTTTACTTAGATACTAGTATTTATCTAATTCAATCATTCGAATGGTTGAGGTACAAACATGAGAGCTTCAAAACACTTTATGAATAAAAAGATAGAGGAGAAGGTACATGAAGTGTTTATTAATTCCATTAAGAATGCAAAATCCCATGATGAAGTAATTAGTTTTTTAAAGGACTTACTGTCACCGGCCGAACGTTCAATGCTTGCCAAAAGAGTCTCGATTGCTTTTATGCTTCTTGAAAACAAATACTCTTATGAAGATATTATCAAAACCCTTAAAGTGAGCGACGGAACTGTTGCAAAAGTTCATGCAGTATTAGCTTTGCAAGGAAGTGGTTATAGAAAGACCATAGGTGACATATTCGTCAGAAAGATTATTCGAAACTCTTTAGCGGAATTTCTCGATATATTGACTTCACTGCCACCAAAAGGGGCCAATATTGGAGAATGGAAGAAATCAAAACGTTTATCAAGGAACGAAAGGGAGAAGCCTTTATAAAATAAGCAAACTTTGTTGTGGTACTACCCCAATCATTCGAATGGTAGAAGTGTTAGTAAGATGAAATTATCAGGCAACTTTGGAGAGCTTCTCTTTGAGTTTAGATATCCATGGCTCCGGTCCGGGATCTGTGTCTTGAATAATCGAAAGGTGAAATCCCACCCAGGAAGAATAGTGCACAAGTTCTAAGGCTTGAACAAGTTTTGTTGACCCCCTTAGTGTATATTCGCGGTACATCAGACTTTGTTCATCAAAAAGTTCCTTCGTAATTTTGTAGCGAGCCAAAACTCTCGGGTGGTTAAATTTGCTCACAAAAAACAAGTATCGAGTCTTCTCTTTAACGAAATCCGGTTTATGTGTAGCTTCAATAAGAACGTGATTAACTTCCGGAAAATCGTAAAACTGGGTAAAGTTGCGGGAAAGTTCACACATTACGTTTCTTCCTGCATTTAGAGCCCCGATTAAGGGTCTGCCTCCGAAAAGAACGGGTAAATAACCATTCAGCCATTCGGCCTTCTCCTTTACATCCCAGATGTTTCGTATTTGCATAAGTTCAACTAGGGCAGAATTTATTTCCTCCTCCTGAATTTTTAAAACGCCGATCTTTGTCAATACGCCGGCAAGGGCACCTATCGAAATACCAAGTCCGGGGGAAAGAGAAAGGGGAGGGCGTGAAGAATAAAAATGAAACAAGAAATAAAATTTGATTTTTAGGCTTGTCAAAGACCATAATCATTATGAATATCAATATCGATCGGGGCGCCAAAATCCTCTTCAAAAACTCCCTCCAAAATCTTGGCGGCATTACTGGAACCGCCCATGCCGTTAATTACAACGCCGTTAAGAGGAGATGCTATTTTTAAATCACAAGCCATTGCCTGCTGATATGCCTCTTTTATCTGGTCCGGGAAAAGCTCCAACGATTTTTGAACACCAAGGGAATCTAGGTCCATTATCTAATAATTCTTTAACTCCAATAATTTTTCCGTCAGCTCAAGTCCTCCCAAGTTTTGAATTTTTTCTGTGTAAAAATCCGCTTTTAACTCTTTAGGTTCAGTCGACACACTGATTCCGGAAACATCCACCATCGCCTGATCATTCGGGCCGTTAGCAATAGCCATGGTCTGTGAGACGTCAATGTTGAGATGTTTGCACAAATTTTTAAGTGCGGTTCCTTTGTTCAGCCTCTTTGGAAGTATGTCAAAAGCTTCTCCATTCCAGATTGCACAAAACTCGCCCTCGGGATCATTTTTTTTAAGAACATCGTAAACTTCAGGAATTTCTGAAAAAGCATGTAATGTTATCAAAAATTGTTTTGGTTCAAACGCTCTGAAATCTTTGACTTTACCTTCCAGACCTTGAAGGTCAACAAGAATATTTTTCATTTTAGTTAAAGTCCTTTCATCAAATTTCTCATGCTGAACAAGTCCCCCGTTTAATAAAGAGAAGATACCGATCTCGCTTATAAGGGCCATATTGTCCCAAAGAAGCTCAGAAAATACTTTCGTTAAGTACATTGAACTTCTGCCGCTATTGATTGCTACAAAGAAATACTTTTTAAGTTTGAGAATCGCATCTTTCATCTCCGGAGACAAATTCGATGTTTTTACTGTGAGAGTCGTATTTTCGGAAGTTTTTACTTCGCTGATCTCAGTGCCCTTTTTTATGGTAACGCCGTCAACGTCAAAGCAAATGAGTTTGATGTCTTTTATATCCTCTTTTGTTAACTCGCTTATTGGTTTCACTTTGGTCTATTTTAGTTTTTTAATGATAAGAAGGTCAAGGGCGGAAACTAAATTTGCCTTAGAGGTCTTGACTTCAATATCAATTTGAGCCAAGTCAGGAATTATATCCTTAAGTAATTCCTCGCTAAATTTTGACGACTGAGACTTAAGTTTTGAAATTCTCCATGATTGGTAAGGAATTGTCGAAGCGTCAGTCTTTACCCAATAAAGATCTCGAAAATGCTTCGCCATGACCGAAAAAACAAACTCAGGAGCTTCCGTTTTAACAACTTCATGCAGTTCGCGAATAACCTTTCCGGTATTGCCGGGGTACAAATTATCCAAAAAAGTCCAAATAATTTTTGCTAATTTAAATTCTTCGGTTTTTATATCTTTAGGGAGAATTTTCAGAAACGCTAGGGGTAGCGTACCCTCATGGTAAATAATCAGATTCCCCTGAAGTTGTGACTGTTTATTTAACCAAATTATTTCGTTCTTTGTTAATTTCAGATAATCGCGAAGTACAAAAAATCTCTCCTTTCCAAAAAGTGAAACTTGGGAGAGTATTTCGCGCAAGCTCAACTTTGATTCGTCGAAATAAGTTATTTCCCAAGATCGGGTTTTCGCCACATCAATGAATTTAGTTAACCTATCGTAACTTTTTTTGACATCTTCTCCATGTAGGACAATTATTTTCACTTATTTCTTAAATATCTGCTTATTAATTCATCTACCTTACCTCTAAAGTTTCTTTTTCCATGCCTAATGTGAGGAATCAGGGCACCGGAGAAATTTTTGGGGATATGAGTAATCTCATGAAGAAGCACTTTATCCTTATCGGTTTCGGAAAGTTTATCAAAATGTTCTGAAATAACCTCAATAATATAACCGGGATCTACCCCTAAGGCACGTTGCCAAAGTGACGGTAGCCCCCATGTCCTGGCATACGCCCTCGTCTTGCTGTTTATTGATCTATACGTAAATACTCTGGAACAAATGATCCAATCGACTCCCGTTTGCTTAATCAAAAAGAGAATTCTTTTCTTGATATCCCGTGCGTCTGTCCACTCAATTCTTCCTTTGACCTTCGGCATATCAGGATCATAACATAAACCTATTCTACTTTGTAAACGTCGGCGCCGGCTTTTACAACTTCAACTGTCTTAAGACCGACAAATCTCCCTTTACCTGCAGACTCTACTTTTTCGTGCTCAATCTGAATAGATTCGACGGTTTGTTCAAACAAATCCTCACCACCCCTACTGAATTTTATTTTGTCTCCAACACTTAGTGTTGCACTCAGATCCACTATTGCTACACCGATTTTGTCATAAAAGTGTGAAACCGTTCCTACTTTAAACAATTTTACTCACCCCCTTCCAAGTGAAGTAGCCCCTTGGGCACTTCACGGAATCCCGTTGGATGCCGAAGGCTATCCAACTGGGACCTTCTTTCGCTTAAATAAAACTTTAATCTAGAGTTGATGTATCTTTTACCCCATGAGGTTTTCAAATACAGCTCTCTTCTTATAGCATCTTTACGATTGAGACATGATTCATAGTAGATTAGTTCAAATGGTATCCGAAACTTTGTAGAAGAAACTAAACCCGAATTATGCCTTTTTAATCTTTCGACCAAATCCTTTGTAGAACCCGTATAAAATATATTATCTTTTCGGCTCATCAAAATATACACATAATACATACTATTTCTTGACTATTTGGGTTTGGTTGTTTTCAGTTATCTTAAATGCATGGGTTAATGCTATGGCCAAAGCATCTGCTGCGTTATCAAAATGTGTCTTTTTATGCATTTCGCTTCTGACCCGGTTTCCTAATATTTTCCTGATATGTTTTTGTACTTCTTTTTTGTTTGCGCGGCCTGATCCGGTAATCATTTTTTTAATTGTGCCAGGCGCATACTCAGCAACCTCTACCCCCGCTTTGCTTGCGGCCAAAAGTAGCACCCCCTGAGCTTGGCCCACAGCTATTACTGTTTTTGCATTTGTGGAAAAAAAGATTCTCTCAATTACAAATATATCGGGCTTGTGTTTAAGAATTAATTTTGAAGTTTCTTCGTAAATAAAATCTAAGCGGTTTTCCTTTAATCCCTCTTTGGCAGTTTCGATTAAACCCCAGGTTACTACCTCGTTTCCCTTGCCGTTAAGACGTACCAGGCCGTATCCTGTTGTGGCTGTGCCGGGATCAATACCTAATATAAGCATACTTAGCTAGTTATACCACAAAAAAGAAAGCAGGCGGTAGTGTTCCATAAAGATAATGGTTGACGACTACCGCCTGTAATTTTTATTAGTGTCACAAGAGATTCTCTCAAGCAAATAAAAGAGATTCACTCCTGTGACACCTATTCCTAGGCACTTGGCTGCCCGGGAAGCTGGGTGGGAAGGATTTGAACCTTCGACCTTCTGATTAATACTCAGACGCTCTCCCAACTGAGCTACCACCCAAAATTGTGCACGAGCG
>Ga0075682_121_pt1 | contig 10592 bp, 10 predicted proteins | sample RifGroA2_FD_68251 | JGI IMG/M metagenome (GOLD analysis project Ga0075682, IMG submission 68251) | Microgenomates (Woesebacteria) bacterium GW2011_GWA2_40_7b | reverse complement strand
CCAAAACAATGTCTCCCGAAGTATTTTTGAATCCGTCCTTGAGAGCTGCACCTTTCCCTTCATTTTTTTTCTTGAGGATGAGTACTAGATTATTTTTTACAGATTTATTCTTAATTTTCTTGAGAATTAAGGTAGTGGAATCCGTACTACCATCGTCTACAACAACAATTTCCTTTTTTAATCCCAGAGAATCGGCTTTAATAACTTCCTCTATTGTTTTTTTAATAAACTTCTCTTCATTGTATACGGGGATAACAATAGAAATGGTTTTGAGTATTGTCATTTAAAAAGGAAGTATACACCTAAGATTATCAATAATATTCCAACCAACTTAAAAGGAGTAACTGGTTCTTTCAGAAATATAACGCTTAAGGCTACAATAACCAGATAGGTCAAAGAAAGGGCGGGGTAGGCGGTAGAGAGAGGGAATTTTTGAAGAACAAATAGCCAAATAATTGCGGATACTCCGTAGGCAATAAATCCAAAAAAAACAAAAGGAGAAAAGACGGTTTTAATGAGAGATCCAAGATTTGGCGCAAGGTTTGATAATAGAATACCTTTTTTCAATAAAAATTGACCGACAATAGCCAAAATCATAGAGCTGCCAAGAAGAAAGAATTTCATACTTAGGTAATTATACTATTAAACGGTTAAGGACGGCGAACAGGAATCTTGCGTAAAACAATAATTTAGCTTTTTGATAAAGCCTGGCACCTTCTCTGTTAAGGTTTCTAATCCTTTTCCTTTCTTCGCGGCTTGTATTATACATTTCGTTTTTCTTGTTGGGATTAACGTTTTCGTAATGAATGTTAAGTTTTCTGATACCCATCGAACTTTTAAATAAAAACATACTCATGTAATAATGTTCGACTATCCCAAAAAATTTAAAATCTGTTAAATTGAGTGGCTTGATTAGATATGGTTGCATATCTCTGACTTCTGGCATACTGGCAAATTCTAAAAGGCTAAACTTTTTTTCGAGCATTTTCACACACGTCGAGTTTTTATAATCAGGTTTTCTTTTCCAAAAGTAATAAAGAGAGACAATTCTTTCTACCGGATCCCGAAACCAAGTGATAAATTGCGCGTGTGGATATTTTTTTAGATATTTTTCAGCCTGAAAGTGACCATGAATAATGGTAGTGTAATTTTTTATTTTTGGGTATTTTTCAAAATTTCTTCTCAAATATTCAATAGAGCCTATTTTATCCTGATAGTCGATTTGCAAACGGTTTTTATAAATATCTTTAAGGGTTGAATAGAAACTTACCCCAGCGTTTTTAGGTATGTGAATTGAGATGATCACTTTTGGTAATTATATAACTAAATGCTAAAATCTTTGAGGATGAGAAGTTTGGTTGACTTGTTCTTTCTAAGCTCGGTTGTGGTTTTTCTTGTACTTTTGGCCAGGAATCCTTATTCTCAAAGGACCCTAATACCAAATCTTGAACCCTATCCCGACTCCATGCATTATGTTGTGCCGGCTAGAAGTATGGTAAGTGGCGGACTATTCAAAATAATAAGAGAGGAGAGGGTAATTAACCCCAGCGTACCGCCGCTATATTCGGCCTTTCTTGCCCCTTTCTACTTAGTTAATAACGACCCGAGAACCTATTATTTTGCCAATGTGGCACTTGCCTTGCTTTCGATCTATCTGTTATTTCTGATTCTTAAACTGGCCATAAAGGACAAATGGATTATCGGCATAAGTCTTTTTCTGTTTACCACTAATTTCTATATGTATTGGTACCCCCAGTGGGCTATGGCGGAAAATCTTATTTTACCGATATTTCTTTTTGCTGTTCTTCTTCTGATAAAACCTGTTAGTAAGACAAATATAATTTTTGCTTCGATAATTCCATTTTTGTCTTATTCAACAAAGTACGCGTACCTGCCCCTTGCCGGCACTTTTGTCGCCCTTTACGTTTTGAAGGTGATATGGGAAAAGAAGACCGATAGAGTTAGGCTGGGGATCTTATTTATTCTTCTAAGTTCAATATTATTTCTTCCTATTCTGATTTATCAATCATATATGCAAGAAATTAATCCTCTGATTCGATACTTTAATATTTTGGTTGGAACTTTTTCTTTCGGAAATGCCAATTTGGTTATTGGAAGTGATAAATTTGTTGGTTCCGGAGGATGGTTTTCAGAACTTTTTTTTCAAAAAAATTTTCCTATTTACGTAAGGGGACTCTTGGGAGAAAAAGCCCGGTTTTTGTGGGATTACACACCCCTGTTGCCCAAATATCTAATATTTCCTGCGTGGACAGGTATGTTTATGGGGCTTTTCAAAAAAGGGGTGAGATATTTTTCGTTTTCTCTTATGCTCCTGTTGGCTCTTCCGCTAATATTTATTTCGACATTTAGTACACAAGACATGAGATATATCTACCATTCCGTTCCGACACTAATATTGGGGATTTCCCTTTTTTTGTTTTGTGTTAAGGATTTTCTCAGTAAGAAAAAGTTGTATGCAGTTTTCGTATTAGGTATTTTTATAATCGGGGGGCTTTATATTTTTAAGAATTTTCAAAGACTTAGATATCAAACCGCACTTAATCTCAAATATGCGGAAACCCCGTGGTATTACATTTCGGTATTAAGATTAAATGATTATTTTACCAAGGGAAAATTCTTGGGTGATAAAATGCCATATGTTATTTCACCTATGCCTCCTTATTACATAGATTTTTATTCCAATGGTAATTACAGACTTTTACCGTTGGATAAAGACCAAGAGTTTAGACAAAGCAAAGAGGCGGCCTGGGGATACGAGGACTATTCAGACTTTCATGGTATTTACAAAAAATATCTATTGGAAGGATATCCTGTTTATGTCTCAACATACGGCTTGGGGAATGAATTTTATTTGCATGAAGCTTTTGACGAATTAAGTAAAGACTTTAAACTTACCGAGGTTCAGAATGAATGTTATACGCAATGCAAGATTTATAAACTGGAATTTAAAAATGGCAAAAGTATTTAAAACTTTTGTGATTTGGAGGCTTTTCCTTTTTGTCCCCGTTTTTTTAGCAGGATATTTTATAATATTTAGGACAGGCTACCTTTCTATTAACCCCTGGGCAAACTTTGACGGAGTTCATTATCTTTCCATCGCAGCAAACGGTTATGTAAATCAGGCAGTTTTTTTTCCTCTTTACCCTCTTCTAATAAAAATATTTTCGTTTAGAAACCAAATGTTTCTCTCCGGCTTTTTAATATCAAATATTTCCTTTTTTGTTTCCCTTTACTTTTTTTACAAGCTCTTGAGACTTGATTACAAGGAAAAGACAAGTTGGGATGTTTTAGTGATATTGCTTCTATTCCCTACAGCCCTTTTTTTTGGAGCGGTCTATTCTGAAAGTTTGTTTTTCCTTCTTTTAATACTATCTTTATACTTTGCCAGGAGGGGAATGTGGTTTTGGGCATCTGTTGCCGGAATGCTTCTTTCTGCAACCCGACTTATCGGAATTTTTATTCTTCCGGCTCTTATTTATGAACAATATGTACAGAAAAAAAAGTTTAATCTTTGGTTATTAATTACCCCCATTTGTTTATTTGCTTATTCTTTGTTTAATTTTAAGAAGTGGGGTGACTGGTTTTATTTTATTAATGCCCATTCGGAACTGGGAAATGGAAGGGTAACAAACGGAATTGTTCTCTTTCCTCAGACGGTCTATCGGTATTTTAAAATCTTTCTGAGTCTTCCTGTTAGTCAATATGAATGGTGGATTGCGGCCTTAGAACTGACTTCCTTTATCGGGGTTTCCCTTCTTCTTTATTTTGCCTGGAAGAAGAAAGTCAGAACCTCTTATCTTATTTTTTCTATCTTGGCGTTTCTTCTTCCTGTTTCTAGTGGGACTTTTTCCGGACTTCCGAGATACATAATTGTACTTTTTCCAATCTTTATTGCCCTAAGCTTCCTTGGGGAAAGGGTAAAAAAGATATGGCTGTTCATTTCGGGAATACTTTTATTTATTCTTACAATGTTTTTTGTCAGAGGGTACTTTGTAGCCTAAATTGTATCCAATGAATTCAAAAATGCGAAAATTAATTAAACTTACACTCTTTGCTGTTATTATTGCCGGGTTATTTATTGGATTTAATTTTTCGAATGTTTTTGCAGCGGAAAATACAATTAATTGTTCAAATAGATTCGTAACTTTAGTTAACCCTGTTAGGGGAAGGATTATGTGGGGTGACAGGTCTCTGGCTCCGATTAAAACACAATACGAATCAATAAATAAATATAAATTTCCGGCGACATGGCTACTTCAGTATGACTCGTTAATTGATGGAGAGCTTCGTGATTATACAAAAACATTCGATAGCAATCAGGAAATAGGGGTTTTCTTAGAAGTAACCCCCGAGCTTACTTTAAAATCAAGAGTTGTATATCCGCATGCAGTTGACTGGGCAAATCCTGCTGCAATATTTTTGTCAGGTTATTCGCAGTCTGACAGACGAAAATTAATAGACAAACTGTTTTTGGATTTTAAGGATTTTTATGGTTATTTTCCAAAATCAGTCGGAGCTTGGTGGATTGATTCCTACTCTCTTAACTATATGAAAGAAAAATATGGAATTAACGCTGCGATGATTGTGGCAGATCAGAAGACAACTGATCGTTATGGAGTGTGGGGGCAATGGTGGGGGTTTCCTTACTTTCCATCTAAGGCGAATATATTAATACCGGCAAAAGGAGAGGAAACAAGAGCTGATGTCGCAATTATCCAATGGGCCCAAAGACACCCTGATTTAGCATATGGTGAGGGCCCGGTTTTCTCAAATTATTCATTCCAGGCGAATGACTATATAAGACAGGGTAAAAGTACAATCTTTTTTAAAGACCTGATAAATACATATTTGAACTGTGAGAATCCAGTTGCCCAGGTAACAATTGGTTTGGAAACGGGAATGGAGTCGATCGGATTTAATGATGAGTATCAAAGACAGTTATCCTTCTTGTGGAGCCTTAAAAATATTAAATTTCTATCGATGAGTAAATTCGCCGTTGAGTATGAGCATTTATATCCTCAAATTAATGAGTTTGTTTTACAGGGTCCCAAAACCAAGTGGATATTAAATAAAAATGAAAGACGTAATGAAAAATTAGGAGATCTCGTAAAATATAGTCAACAGGTTTCCTTTTCAGATTATTTTATTAAAGATAGTTCTTCGTTTCTGGACAGAAGGTTGACCAATGAAGAACTTAGCACTAACAACGAATCGCATTATCCCTTTTATGTATTCTTTTGGTTATTTATTTCGATATTTTTTCTTTGGAAAAAGAAATTTGAAGTATGGTTGTACGGAACATTTTTTCTCATGGCGTCTTTTGGGTTGATTTTAAAATCAGGACTTCGCTACGGGTGGTTTGTGTTTTACGGTCCGGTTGTAAGTAATCTATTAATAATTCAAACGGCAATTGTTGTGGCAACATTTATTCTGTTCTATTTCTTAAAATCCAAACATCTTCGTTTACTTGTCATTTTATCGTTTGGGTTGGATTATATCTTAAGTATTTTAAGATATTCTTATTTTTCCGGTAGTCATTATTTAGGTGTTTCGGTAGATGCGTTAAGATTTGTTGGATTTAAAATTACACCTCCTTTTTCTGTGGCATTTGTTAATACTGACTTTATTTCCGTAATAGCGTCGTCGCTCTTGCGATTTAATTTTGATAAAATTTGGAACCATTCCGTCTTAAGCCTCATAGTTTACCCATTGATACACATATTAATAGCTTATATTGTTCTTTTTCAGATAAAACATGTTAATTCGAGATTTCAAAAAATAGTTCTGATTATTTTAGTAATTCTTTTTACTCTATATTTAGGTATGATAATAAACTCTGATCCAAGGGTAGTAATATTAAATAGATGATTTACTTAATTATATTTTTTGGATTTATCTTTCGACTCATTTCAATTAATCAATCCCTCTGGCTGGATGAAGCAACGAGTGCTTTGGTTGCAAAAATGTCGGTAGCGGACATTTTTTCAAAATTTCTACCCGGAGATTTCCATCCATCACTTTATTATTTGTTTCTTAAAGGTTGGGTAGCATTATTTGGAATGGGTGAGGTGGCTCTTAGGATTCCATCCGTTATTTTTGGGGTAGCGACAATTTATGCAACTTACTTAGTAGCGGCGAAACTGTTTAACCGGAGAGTTGGGCTAATTTCTTCAAGTCTAATGGCCACGTCAGGGTTGGCCGTATATTATTCTCAAGAGGCGAGAATGTATAGTTTGGCAGCATTTTTGGTAGGCTTCCTGGTTTATTTATTTTTGGAGAAAAAGTGGATTTATTTTTCTGTAATTTTACTTTTGTTAGGTATGACCGACTATGTTTCACTATTTATTATTCCTGTTTTTTGGATTACAGGTTGGAACGATAGGAAAAAATTGACATTTAGTCACGTTCCGTTAGCCGTTACCTTTATTATTTGGTTGCCAATTTTTATAAAGCAACTTGTGGTGGGATCGGCAGTAAAGACTTCTTGGTTGCAGTTATTGGGAATGGCGACTTTTAAGAATACCCTCCTGATTCCGGTTAAGTTTATGATAGGTAGGATCAGTTTTGATGATAAAACGCTTTACGCAGTTTTGGTTGGTTTAATTTCTTCACTCTTTGGGTATTTGTTGTTTAGGGCAATGAAGCTCCCCAACCTTATAGTCGGGGTATCTTCTCCCAGCGCTTCGTCGGGAGCGGAATCCCTCCGAAACGAAACCACTTCGCTACACCCGCGGGCTTACGTCCGGGGTATTTCGCGAAGGGGGATAAAGGACTCTAAGCTTTTGTGGGCGTGGTTAATTACCCCGATTCTTATTGGAATAATAGTTAGTCTTAAAATTCCAACGCTTTCTTATTTTAGGTTTCTTTTTGTTCTTCCGGCATTTTATATTTTGATAGCCAAGGCGATTGGGAATTTGGGAAAGCACAGAAAACTATTTTTGTGTTTAGTTTTGGGCGTTAATTTAATAAGTACAATGTACTATTTGATAGCTCCCAGATTTCAGAGGGAAGATTGGAGAGGAGCTGCGTCTGCAATCGGAGAAGACAAAATAGTATTTCCTGCGGCTACGCAAAAAGAAGCACTTATTTATTATGGAAAAGGAGAGCAGATAATCAATACTTCTCAAATATCACAGAAGGATAAAGATATCTGGTTATCAAGGTATGTATGGGAGATATTTGATTCAGGAGACTCTGCAAGGAAAAATGTGGAGGCATTAGGCTATAATAAGGCCTCGGAATACAATTTTAACGGAGTAGTCTTTTGGAAATATACCAAATGAAAATCGCAATTGACGTCAGCCAAATAGTCTATGGTACAGGGGTTTCCCAGTACACAATCGAGCTAGTCAAAAACCTACTTAGGATTGATAAAGAAAACGAATACATCCTTTTTGCTGGAGCTTTTCGTAGAAAAAGTGACATTTTGAAGATTTTTCCCCAAACAAAAGTCTTTCCAATCCCGCCAGTTCTGATGAATATTGTCTGGAATAGATTTCATACCTTACCAATAGAGAAGTTGATTGGAAAAGTTGACGTGATTCATACCTCAGACTGGGCGGAGCCCCCTAGCTCTACTTTTAAAGTAACTACCGTACACGATCTTGCACCGTTTCTTTATCCCAGCTTGTTTCCGAGAGATATGATTCGAAACATTGTTGATGCTCACAAGGCAAAACTGAAATTGGTAGAGAAAGAGTCGGATAGAATTCTCGTTCCTGCCACGGCAACCAAAAAAGATCTGGTTAAGTTGGGTTTTAAGGAATCTATTATTAGGGTAACACCAGAAAGTGTCTCGGGTATTTTTAAAAGACCAACTGAAGTGCGAATAGAGGAGGTAAAAAGAAAACATAAAATTTTTGGAGATTATATTCTTTGCGTTGGTGTTGACCCCCGTAAGAACACAGAGAGAACCATTAAAGCTTTTGAACACGCTTCGACAGGAAAAGAACTAAAGCTCGTTTTTGTAGGAATACCTAAATACATGACAGTAAAAGAATCGAGAAATATCAGGATGATTGGCAGGGGAGCGGCGGATGAGATGCCTGCCTCGATGCCTGAAGTCGCCGGAGGAGCTGCAGTACTCGTTGACCCATACGATGTAAATTCGATTGCAGAGGGCATTAAAAAGGCTCTTGATGGCCCCAAGGGATTAATTGAAAAGGGAATAGCCCGAGTGAAAGATTTTTCTTGGGAAAAGACGGCCAAAATGACTTTGAACGTCTATAATGAGGCTAGAAAATGACAATAAGATGATTATTGGTATTGACGGAAACGAGGCAAATATTGAAAGAAGAGTGGGTGTAAATCAATATGGATTTGAACTTTTGTGGAATTTGCGGAAATTGGAGAGTGAGTGGAGTAAAAAACATAATCTTATAGTTTATCTTAAGGAAAAACCTCGGAAGGATATGCCCGGTGAAACGAAAAACTTTAAATATAAGGTTATTTCAGGTGGCAGGTTATGGATACTAACACGTCTTATGCCAAATTTATTTTTTTGTAAACCCAGACCGGATGTTTTTTTCTCCCCAAGTCATTACACAGTCCCCTTTGCTCCGATGCCGCGAGTATGTTCAATTATGGACCTCGGATACCTCGAATCTTCGGGACAATTTACAAAAAACGGGTTTTGGCAGTTAAAATGGTGGAGTGCTATCTCAATTATTGTATCAAAAAGGATCATTACAATATCAAGTAGTACAAAATCCGACATTGTACGACACTATCAGTTCGTAAAGAACAAAATTTACGTTACACAACTGGCGTACAATAAGGACAAATTTAATCGATCTATTTCATTGGAGGATGTGCGACGTATCAAAAAAAGGTACTCCATAGTTACGGACTATATACTTTTCTTGAGTACTCTAAAACCAAGCAAGAATGTTGAGGGTCTTATTGACGCTTTTTCGGAAGTGGTTAGAGAGTACCCGAAAATTAAGTTGGTCATTGCAGGTAAAAAAGGTTGGCTTTTTGAAACTATATTTAAAAAGGTCGAAAACATGGGATTAAAGGATAAAATTGTGTTTACTGATTATTTCCCCGAGACGGACAGGCCGGCCCTTTTAGCGGGCGCGAAACTTTACATACTTCCTTCCTTTTGGGAAGGATTCGGGATGGAAGTATTAAACGCAATGGCCTGCGGCGTACCCGTTGTTGTTTCAAACGCGGGCAGTTTGCCTGAAGTGGTAGGGGACGCAGGAATTTTGGTAGATCCGTATGATGCCGATAGCATTGCGGAGGGCATTAAAGAAGTTCTATCTGCCGGTAATTCGAAGTATAATAATCTAGTTGAGAAAGGGTTTAAGCAGGCGGCAAGATTTTCATGGGAGAAAACCGCTCGAGAGACATTAAAAATAGTGACTAGTGTCTAGTGAATGGTGAATAGTGGCTAAAGATAAAACAATGTTTAAGGACAAAGAAGGAAAAAAATTAACGCCAATCAAAGCGATGGAGAAGATTTCCAATAGGCTTTATAACTATTGGCTGGATTTTGAACTTATGCTTTTAAGATGGGTGGGGCACTTGCCATCGCATTCAATCCGCAAGCTTGAATACAAATTTTTTGGGATTAAAATTGGCAAAGATTCGGTAATTCATATGTGGGCGAACTTTTTTGATCCAAAGAATATTAAAATCGGTGACGATACAATTATTGGAGACCATGCGTTTCTGGATGGACGGGCAAAACTTTCAATAGGAAACCATGTGGATATAGCCTCGAGTGTAATGATTTTTAATTCCGAACACGATCTTTCAAAAAATAATTTTTCAGCAATTGTCGAACCAGTTGAGATCGGCGATTATGTTTTTATAGGACCAAGGGTTATTATTCTACCCGGTGTTAAAATCGGAAAGGGCGCCGTACTGGCAGCTGGGGCAGTTGTTACAAAGGATGTTCCCAGTTTTACTATTGTTGGGGGAGTTCCGGCAAAAGTAATCGGAGAGCGCAAAAACAAAAACCCGGACTATAAATTAGGCCGTGCCAGACTTTTTCAGTAATGAAAGATATTATATTCAGGGCCGCATTAATCGCATTTGGAATTTTTCTTCTTGTATATCTCGGTTTACCCAATGTCGATTTTCCTATCTCCCTTCCCGGATCCTTACAATCGGACGAGCCCGCTGACACAGAAACACCCTTAAGACGCGGTTACTATACCGACATGACAAGAGCCGAGGTGATGGATTGGTATAGAAGCCAATTTAAGTGGGGAGTAGTTTTAAACTACCCTCCTGAAAATGCCCAAGACGTAATTCGTGATCAGACAAAAAGCACGTTTTTGCAGGAGATTGTGCATCCGTTTCGCGAAAGCATTTATATCAACGGGTTTGAACCGGAAGACGCCCAATACGAAATTAACATAAATGGCGTACATTACCGTCAAAAAGTTATAGTCAGGTTTGTTAAAAGCTCTATGTGGATACGCCTTGTTGTTGGAGCTGCAACATTGGGACTTACATATTTGCTATACATGGAGTTTAGAAAAATATACACACATTTATAAAATACGCACATATATAATATACGCACATATATAATATACGCACATATATAATATACGCAC
>Ga0075682_124_pt1 | contig 12087 bp, 10 predicted proteins | sample RifGroA2_FD_68251 | JGI IMG/M metagenome (GOLD analysis project Ga0075682, IMG submission 68251) | Microgenomates (Woesebacteria) bacterium GW2011_GWA2_40_7b | reverse complement strand
CCCGTACTTACCAAGTACGTGCTCTACCACTGAGCTACCCAGGCGAATGAAATGAGCATGGATTGCGCAGTGGCCAAGCTTTGCTTACCAGGGCTTTAACTGGCCAAGCTTTGCTTACCACTGAGCTACCCAGGCGAGTATTTCTAATGAGCCGAGGAAAGGATTCGAACCTTCAACCTTTGCTTTACAAAAGCATTGCTCAACCGTTGAGCTACCCCGGCATAAGGGGATTATATCAAATCGACCTGATATTTGATATTGATTCTAAATCAGCCGCGATATATCATAGATCTATCATGCTTGATAACAGGATTGTCTCGAGACTATATAACAAAATAGGGTTGAGCGCTAATGAAATAGCGCATAAATACAACATTTCTGTTTGGAGGGTTATAAGTTTTATGAGACGAAATAAAATATTAAGACGAAAGCCTTATGAAACTCAAAAACTGCAATTTGAAAGAAAAGAACTCTCTTTCCATAAAAAAGAGCATCTGCAGAAAAATGATCAGAAGCTACTTTTGAGCGGTCTTTGCCTATATTGGGCAGAAGGATCTAAGGCAAATAAGGCTGCGGTAGATTTTGCCAATTGTAACGAACGAATGCTTTTGATTTTTCTAAAGATGCTAAGAGAAATATATGTGGTAGATGAAAGTAGACTGAGGGTCTATATCTACTGTTTTGCCAATCAAAACTCTGAAGAATTAATTAAGTATTGGTCTTTGCAGCTAAAAATACCACCAACTCAATTCTCAAAACCATATATAAGGAAAGACTTTAAAATTGAGAAAATAGGTAAAATGCCTTTAGGACTTATTCATATTAGATATTACGATCAGAAGCTGCTAAGGCAAATTATTTCAGATATTGATATAATTGCTACTAGCCTTTTAAATAGAAGCTGGGATGGCGGAGTGGTCAATCGCATTTGACTGTAAATCAAATGCCCGGAAGGGCTACGTAGGTTCAAATCCTGCTCCCAGCACCGTGTTGAACGCGGAGGTGGGCGCGCCGCTAATCCGTCAACAAGTTTTCATGTATTACGTCTATGTTCTATATAGCGAAAAAGATAAACACTTATACATTGGCTCAACTCCCGATCTAAAGAAAAGAATTCTTAAACACAATACAGGACGCGTTAGATCCACTAAAAATCGGAGGCCATTAAAACTGATTTACTATGAAGCCTACATTTTAAGAAGGGATACTCTTCGTAGGGAAAAGTATCTAAAAAGTGGTGGCGGGAGAAAAGAGCTTGCCAAGCAACTAGAAAAATATTTTGAGAAGATTGGGTATGAGTTCTCCAAGTAAAACCACGTTAAACGCGTGACCCCATTCTCAGGAGCTCGGCCTTCTTCCTGGAGAATTCCAGGTGGGTAGGCTGTCCCACTTCGCATAAAGCTCCGAGGGAACTCCGCCTTCCCGAATTGTATAAAATAGTCAGAAAGAACTAACCGATCCCCTTTAAACAGGGTCTATTCAGTATAGCATGAAAGTCAATTGTGAAAAATTTCAATACCTTGGAAAGCCGGGAATGAGAAGGTTCAAAATGAAGCTAATTATTGGATACAATAATTGAGAAACTATAGACATTCCTCCAAAAATTGGAAAAATCAAAAAGACGAGAAGAATCATTCTGTATCTGTTCATAAAGATATCAAAATCTCTTGCCTCTTTGTAGGGCAAAAGACCAACAAGTATTTTGCCTCCATCCAGGGGGTGAACTGGGATGAGATTAAATACCGCAAGGGCAACATTAAGTCCGACCATTGTTTTTAAAAGCTCGCCCAGTAGTTGACTCGTAAGTCCCAAATTTCCGCCCGTTGAAATGATCGAATAAAAAATAGCCAGAATTACTGCCAAAATTACATTCGAAAGAGGACCGGCCAGAGAGATTAAGAGGATATCTCTTTTTGGTTCCTTGAGGTTGTATGGGTCGATTGGAACGGGTTTCGCCCAGCCGAAGATAATGTGGAGGGGGGAAAGAAACATAATCAAAGGAACGATTATTGTTCCCAGTAAATCGACATGCGGAATAGGATTAAGAGTCAATCTTCCTGAGAGTCTTGGAGTAGGGTCTCCCAGACGGTCAGCCACCCAACCGTGGGACACTTCGTGAATGATTATTGAGTATGCCAGTCCCGCAATTCCAAGTAAGATTAGTAATATTTCCATTGTGATTGAGACTAATTATATATCAAACAAAATGCAGACACATTTCTAAGTTTGATATATAGAAATTCTACGCTTGCCAATCAAAGGATTAGGCAATACTTTGATTTAATATGACTATATAGTATAATCCACTCCATGGCCTACATTTGCGATAATTGTGGAAAAACAACGGTTTATGGTCGAAGCAGCACTCATCACAGGGGTGTTGCCGGAAAACGCTGGAAAAAAAGAGCTCAAAAGACCGCGCGCACCTTTAAGCCGAATTTACAAAAGATTGCAGTTTTGATTAGTGGTAAAAATACTCAGATGAAACTTTGCACAAATTGTATTAAGAGATTTATGAAGGATGGAAAGATAACAAAGCATCAGTCGACTACGGTCGCTTCGCTCGGGTAACCTTCCTTAAATTGTTGATAGGTAACGGGGTTCTTGCCCTCCAGTTGAACTTCATCTAAAACCAATTTTTCATTTTCCAGGTGCGCCTGTAAGATTTTTAATCTCTTGCCGTCTATCAAAGTCCAAGCTCCAGGCCATGGCTGCATCGCTCGAATGAATCTTTCTGTGCTGACAGGGTCGCACCCTGTCAGCTCGAGAAAACCATCTTGTTTTGTAAGAATCTTTGTAAAAATTGCTTCATTATGGTTCTGCTCCTTGAGCTTAATCTTCCCCTTTAGATATGGCTCTATGGTTTCAATTAAAATATCAACGGATTTTTGAAACAGTCTCGTTCTCAAGCTTTCGCCTGTATCATCGGGAAACACCTCTTCTTTTGATTGAACAACAATCGGACCGTGGTCCATTTTTTCATCCATTTTTATTATTGTTATTCCGGTTTTGGTATCTCCGTTTTTCAAAGCTTCCGGAACAGGGGAAACTCCGCGGTATTTTGGTAGAAGAGAGGGATGAATATTCAGAATACCGAATTTAAAATAATTAATAACCAACTCGGGAATTATTTCCCCAAAAGATGCACAAACACCAAGGTCGGCATCAAGATTCTCCTTAATAATGTCATTGGATTTATAATAAATCGGAATTTTATGCTCGTGGGCCCATTTATCAACAGGTGAATAATTTAGGATTTGCTTCCGACCGGTTGGTTTTGGACTTTGAGTAACAACAGCCACAATCGGGGATTTGCCGGGACCGGTAACATATTTTTTGTGGATAGTGGTAAGTATCGGTAAGACATAATCTGGTGTGCCAAAAAAAACTATCTTCATATTAATAATTCCATCCCTCGACTTCGCTCGGGATTTCGCTCGTTCTAAACGAGCTCAACTTCCTCCCATTCGTCACCCTCAACTTTGTACAAAGGTTTTTTCTCTTTTAACAAATGATCAACGAAAAGAACTCCGTTAAGATGGTCAATTTCATGCATGATTATTTGGGCGTTAAAACCTTCAAAAACCTCGGTAATTTTCTTTCCTTTTTCATTCAGATATTTGACAGTAATTTTATCCGGCCTTTTTAGCGGACCGTAGTAGTAGGGTAGTGACAAACACCCTTCGAGTATCTCTTTCTTGCTCCGCGAAGCCTTGGTCGTAACTGGAGGGAGGGAATGGAGTTTTGATCTTTTGATTTCTAGTATTTCCGGGTTTATAACGAGTCTTTTGAAATCTTTGAAGTCGGCCCAAAATATTTGCAGGTTTTTGCCTATTTGAGGCGCAGCAAGACCCACTCCTTCAGGTACTTTTTGAACGGCAAGAGTATCCTTTAAGTCTTTAATAATGCCGAGAATCTTCTTATCAACTGTTTTTACGGATTTACTTTTAGCCCGTAAAATCGGGTCTCCCGACTGTAGAATTTTCCTGATCATACCCAATTATAACCGATTATTTGAGGCTTTCCAAAGTTTGTTTGGTTAGGACATCGTTGGGATCGATATTATTCAAAATATATTCAAGCTGGGTTTTTGCCTCCATATTCCTTTTTTTGTCGATAAGGAGAATGGCATAGGCGAGTCTGGCCTCTTTATAGTTAGTTTTTAAATCGATAGCTTTTTGTAGGGTTTGAAGAGCGAGATCGCCCTGACCCGTGCGTGCATAGACAATGCCCAGGTTATAGCGAAGTTTGGCGTTATTGGCAGGGGAGAGGGCAATTGCTTTGTCGGATTCTCCGATGGCAAGATCGGCAAACTCCTTGGTTTTATTGACATCTCCCTGCCCGTAATATGCCGACGCGTAGGAAGTATAAGAACTCGCGAGCTCGTTATGATATAGTGCCTGGGTCGGTTCAAGAGATACAGCCTTAATTAGATATTCCAAAGCGGAGTCGGGTTTTTGAACCCCATTGAAGGCTTTACCTTTTGTATATAACGTATCAGCATACCAGTATCTGGAAATTAAAAGTAAAAGGTAAAGAGTAAAAGGTAAAAGTATAAACAACATTAATTTTTGTGCAGTTGAAACTTTGGATGGCTTGCACTCTTTCACTCTTTCACCTTCTTGCCCTAAAGCAACAGCAATTGCCGGGAATAAAAAGAACTGTAATTGGGTAGGAACTACCGAAAAACCAAAGAAGTTGGTTACTGATAGACCGGCGTAGCCGGATAATAGTGCAATAATTGTAAATTGGTAATTGGTAATTGGTAATTCGAGTTTCTTAATAAATAAATAAAAAGAAGCGCCAATTAAGAACAGGTAGCTTAGTAGACCGACAGTACCACTATTGGCAGCTGTATTAAGAAACTCGTTGTGTGCTTTGTTGTAAATAAAGTCCCACTCTGAAACTAAATTGTGTTCGACGGGGCGATATTTATAGTAGGAATAGGCAAAAGTTTCTACACCTGAGCCAATAATCGGATAATGAAGCCAAACCTGCAATGCTCCTTTCCAGACAATTTTTCTTATGGTGCCGGATTCCGTTCCTCCGGTTTCAAGAGCAGGACCTTGTGAGGTGACTGGTGACTGGTGATTGGTGATTGGTGAGCCAACGACAAGAACAAAAATTATGAACAATGAATTAAGGATGATGGTTTGTAAAAGAAATCGTTTTTTGTATTTAAATGAAGCTCCCCAACCTAACGGTCGGGGTATCTTCTCCCAAGCTTCGTCGGGAGCGGAATCCCTCCGAAGCGAAACATCTTCGCTTACCCACGGGTTTACGCCCGGGGTATTCGTGAAGGGGGATAAAACGTAGCCCCAGAAAATCAAATCCGCTGTAATAAATCCCAAAAGTCCCGATCTGGATTTGGTAAAAAGAAGGGTGATAAACAAAACCATTGAAACTAAAAACCAGAATACTGATTTGATATTTTTGGATTTGGAGTTTGGGAATTGATTAGAAATTGAACAGCTCCATGCGATTGGCATAAGAGCTACTAAGAATGCTGCAAGCCAATTTGGTTGTCCCAGAGTAGAGAAGACTCGATTTTGGACGTCCTGAACCCAGATATTTTTATCGATTCCAAAGTGTTCCAATATGCCGTAGATCGAAACGATTACGGCAGAACTTAGTACAATGTATAAAGTACGTAGTGCTGACTTTCTATCTAAATTCGATACAAATGCCCAGTAAAGAAAGGAATAGCTAAGGGTAGATAAAAACCCTCCGTTAAATCTTGAGTAATAACCGAACCAGGAAGTTAATGGGTCAATAGAAAACACTGTTGAAATAAGTTGTGATCCGATAAAAATCAAAAGTGGGATGTCGAGCATTGTGCGACGGAATATAAATTTTTGGACAAGGACGGACCTTACTAACCAGGTAGCGACAATTAAAGTTGTTAAAGTGTAAACCAAAACCATTTTGTTAAATTCAAAAACCTCAGAAGTGAAAGGCCACAGAATCAGAGGGACGAAGAAAAATAATATTGCAAACAAATAAAATACAACTTTCCCCAGTCTGTCCATTTGTACATTTTATCTTTAATCTGCAAATCTACAAATACACAAATCTACAAATAAGCGTAGCTTGGCCAAATTCTGAATTTGGTAAATACTTGAATGATTTAATAATTAAATAATTTGAATATTTATTTGCTTATTTGATATTTGATTATTTGTTTATTTACGTTAAACTGCGGTGCATATGAATTTCCCTAAATTTAGGAATCCAATAAATAGTTTCTTAGGACTTTTCTCTCATGATATTGGAATTGATTTGGGGACCGCGAATACATTGGTTTTTGTTCGAGGAAAAGGAATTGTAATTCGGGAACCATCCGCCGTTGCAAGACATAAAAAATCAAAGGAGATTTTGGCAATCGGAGCATCGGCAAAGAAGATGTATGGACGCGCTCCGGCAACGATTGAGGCCATTCGTCCGCTTCGGGACGGGGTTATTGCAGATTTTGATGCCACCGCCGCAATGCTTAAACATTATATAAATAAAGTTCACGAATCGGGAACCGCTATGCCCAAAATTCCAAGACCCCGCGTAGTAATCGGAATTCCCTCGGGTGTCACCGAAGTGGAACGCCGTGCTGTGGCTGATGCGGCAATTGACGCCGGCGCCAGGGAGGTTTATTTAATCGAAGAACCAATGGCGGCCGCAATCGGCGCAAATCTTCCGATAGAAGGACCGGAAGGTGTTTTCATTGTGGATATTGGCGGAGGCACAAGCGAAATTGCCGTAATTTCTTTAGGTGGAATAGTAATGGGACGCTCGATTCGCGTTGCGGGAGACGAAATGGATGAAGCAATAATTAACTACGTCAGACTCAAATATTCGCTTCTTTTGGGTCAACCGACAGCGGAGAATGTAAAAATGGGGATTGGATCGATTCTCCCCGCCAAAGATCTGCCTGCCAATAAGCAGATAGGCTTCACTGTTGTTCGCGGGCGCGATCTTGAAACCGGACTTCCCAAGTCAATTAAACTGACCGGTAGCGAAATTCAGGAGGCCATCTCTCCGATTATTCAGGAAATTGTTACTGATATTGTTGATACTCTGGAGGAAATTCCCCCTGAATTAACAAGTGATATTATGGAACGCGGAATTGTATTGGCCGGTGGTGGATCTCTTATTAATGGTATAGATAAGATAATTTCGGAAGCGACAAAAATGCCGGTTTGGATTGCGGAGGATCCGTTAACCTGTGTTGTCCGAGGTTGTGGAATTTGTCTGGAAGAAAACGGTCTCCTCAAAAGAATCAGAGTAACCAAGGGACTTTAAAATTGGTATTATTGAATTATGAATTCTTTAGCTTCACAAAATAACCAGTCATGGTTAAGCTGGTTTTTAAGGGGGACCTTAATTCTTCTTTTTTTAGTTTTAATTACCAAAATGACCGAAGTTCAGATAATTAAAGGGGCGTATTACCGCGATATATCTGAAGAAAATAGAATCCGGCATATCCCGATTCCTGCTCCCCGAGGGAAGATTTTAGCGCGCGGTGGCGAAGAACTGGCCACAAATATTGAAATTAAAAAAAGGATAAAGTACAACTTGCAAGGTAATTACGAACTGACGGATGATCTGACGGGTGCCTTGCCTGAAGAAGTAATCATCGATTATAAAAGGTTCTATCCGTTCGCTGATAAATTTGCCCACGCATCGGGGTATCTTTCCCAAGCGGGGGAAGCGGAAGTGGGGAAAATTAACCCTGGCTGTTCCGACAAAGGACCGATTCTTTTGGGGAGCCTGGTAGGGAAAATTGGGTTGGAACAGAAATATCAATGTCAACTTCAAGGAACTCCGGGGGAAGAACTTATTGAAGTAGATATTAAAGGAAATAAAATTCGATCATTGGGAAGACGCGAACCTGTACCTGGGATGGATATTAAAACGACCGTTGATTACAACCTCCAGGAGGAGGTTGCCAGAGAGATGGCCGACAAAAAAGGGGCAGCGATTGTTACCAATCCAAACGGGGAAATTTTAGCCTTTTATTCTGAACCAAGCTTCGATCCGAACAAATTAACCTCTAACCTTTTTCAAAATCCCGATCTCCCTCTTTTTGATCGGGTTATAAGCGGTACTTTCCATCCCGGGTCGGTTTTTAAGCCTGTTGTTGCAATTTCCGCCTTGCAGGAGGGTGTAATTGATAAAAAATTTGTGTTTAACGACACGGGTACAATAACAGTTAACGGTTATTCTTATACCAACTGGTATTTTACGGAGCATGGTGGAACTGAGGGTCAAATTGACCTGGTGAGAGCCATTGCCCGTTCAACCGACACCTTCTTTTACAAAATTGGCGAGATGGTGGGGCCTGTTAATATGGCTAAGTGGGCAGATATTTTTGGCTTAGATAGGGTAACGGGCGTGGATCTTCCGGGTGAGACCGCAGGCCTCATCCCGACTCCTGATTGGAAACAAAAAGTTAAAAAAGAAGCCTGGTTTTTGGGAAATACATACAATATGTCAATTGGACAAGGAGACGTAAGCGTGACTCCTATTGGAATTAATACATTCATTTCTGCGCTTGCCAACAACGGAATTTTATGTACGCCGCATTTCTTAAAGTTAAATTACAAATGCAGTAACTTAGGAATCAAAACAGAAAATTTAGATTTGGTGAAAGAAGGGATGATTCAGGCTTGTTTAAGCGGCGGAACGGCATATACATTTTTTGATTTTGCCGCTACCCATGGAGGGACGCAAGTTGCCTGCAAAACCGGAACTGCTGAAGTTGGAATTGACGGAACACCTCATGCGTGGTTTACGTTTATCGCGCCGGAGGACAACCCGCAGATTGTTGCAACGATTTTGATTGAGCAGGGCGGGCAGGGATCACAAGTAGCGGGTCCGATTGCCAGAAAAATAGCCGATTATTATTTTCAGGGACTTAAACAATGACGGAATTGCAGTATCTGACAGCCGTTTACGCTTTTAACTATTTTGGCCCCGCTCGGGTAAAACTTTTACTCTCTTACTTCAAAAAAGCCCGAAATATCTGGTTAGCAAAGAATAGTGAACTTATTGAAATCGGACTCTCAAAAGACAAAGTTTCTGAGTTTGATGAATTTCGAAAAAAATTTGATATAGAGGATTATTTTAGGCAACTCAAAGGACTGAAAATCGGTGTTGTAACCATATTAGACGAAAAATACCCCGAAAACTTAAAAGGTTTGGAAGGCGCTCCTTCCGTTTTGTATTTTAAAGGTTGCCTGAAAAGTTCGGATGTAAATTCTATTGCCATAGTCGGAAGCCGGAAAATGTCTTCGTACGGACGAGAAGTGGCTCAGAAGTTTTCCGCCGAGCTTGCCAGCTTCGGAGTGACCATCGTCTCGGGTCTTGCGAAGGGAATTGATACGGCGGCACACATGGGGGCGCTCTCCGTCGGAGGCAGGACGATAGCAGTATTAGGGCAGGGACTTGACAGCATTTACCCTCCTGAGAATACACTTCTTTCTGAGAAAATAATAAAATCCGGCGGGGCGATATTAAGCGAGTACCCACTTGGAGTACCGGCACTTCCCGTAAACTTTGCAATCAGAAATAGGATTGTTTCGGGACTAAGTGCTGCGGTTGTCGTTATCGAGGGGGCGGAGAAAAGCGGAACGCTTCTGACCGCTTCGCATGCTGCAGAGCAGGGGAAAACTGTATTTGCTGTTCCCGGGCAGATTACGTCTCCAATGTCTGCGGCTCCGCATTTTTTACTTAGGAACGGTGCCAAGATTGCCACATGTGCAACCGACATTTTGGAAGAACTGGATTTGCAGATAAAAGTGGACAAAGAGAAAATTGAAAAAATTATGCCGTCCTCGAAAGAGGAGGCAAAATTAATCGAGATATTGGAAGTTGAATCCTTACATCTTGACGAACTTGTTAGAATAACCGGAGGGAAAACTGCAGAGATATCTGCTAGACTGACAATTATGGAAATGAAGGGAATGGTTAGAAATTTAGGCCAAGGGATATATAGGAAGGCCTAAGTTTCATTTTCCATTAAATACATGGAAAATATTATTTTATGGATTTAATAATCGTTGAGTCGCCAACAAAAGCTAAAACTCTATCTAAATTTTTAGGTAGCGGGTATGAAGTGGAAGCTACAATGGGGCATATTAAGGATTTGCCCAAAAGTACTCTGGGGGTTGATGTTAAACATGATTTTGCGCCCGAGTTTATAGATGTACCTAAGCGCGAGCAAACAATAAGAGAGTTAAAAGCTAAAAGTAAAAAATCGAAAGTTATTTATATTGCTTCAGACCCTGATCGTGAAGGTGAGGCAATCGCCTCACATGTAAAGGAACTCCTCACCGATCACCGTTCACCGATCACCGTTCACCGTATTTCATTTCATGAAATTACTAAAGATGCGGTAGAAGAAGCGCTGAAAAATCCCCGTGACATCGACGCCAACCTTGTTGATGCCCAGACCGCAAGACGGGTTTTAGATCGGCTGGTTGGTTATAAACTTTCTCCACTTCTTTGGAAGAAAGTTAGAAGAGGGCTTTCGGCAGGACGGGTCCAATCCGTTGCGGTGCGCTTGATTGTTGAAAAAGAAAGGGAAATTGAAAAATTTAAAGCAGAGGAATATTGGGAAATATTCTCTGAAGTCGAATGTAAAAACATAGGACCTGTTGTGAACTCGCACCACCCACGTTTTGTAGTTGGCCTTGTTAAAGTGAATGATAAAACGGCTGAGGTTAAAAATAAAGCCGAGTCGGATAAAATATTAGCCGATCTTACGAAGTCCGATTACAAAGTGGCAGATGTTAGAAAGCGTCAGATTACCAAAAGCCCCCATCCACCCTTTACAACTTCAACAATGACTCAGGCGGGTGCCAGAATTTTTGGCTGGTCATCAAAAAAGACAATGTCGATAGCCCAAAAACTCTACGAGGAAGGTTTGATTACTTACCACAGGACTGATTCACTTAATCTGAATGCGGTGGCGGTAGGAAAGGCACGCGATTTTATAAAGAAAGAATATGGTGATAAATATTTGCCGGAGAACCCCCGTTTTTATAAAACGCAATCCAAAGTTGCACAAGAAGCTCACGAGGCAATCAGGCCGACAAATGTTGAAAACCGCGAAACCGGTTTGGAGAAACACGATTTCGGGAGGCTATATGACTTGATTTGGAGAAGGTTTGTTGCATGCCAAATGACACATTCAATATATAATGAGACCGTAATCGATGTAGCTGCTGGTAGCTATTTATTGAGAGCTTCAGGTCAAATTATGGTTTTTGACGGGTGGACCCGACTTCGCCAAGGCTCCGCCGGGCAAGGGAAAAATGATGGTGAAATTATATTACCCGAAGTTGTTAAAGATGAGAAACTTGAATTAGTAAAAACCTGGGCGGATCAAAAGTTTACTTTAGCCCCAGCAAGATATAACGAGGCTTCTTTAATTAAAACTTTGGAAAAATTAGGAATTGGCAGGCCTTCAACGTATGCTCCGACAATTTCTACAATCCAAATACGCCAGTATGTGGAAAAGAATGATAGCAAGCAGTTTGTTCCCACAACGATTGGGGTGGCGGTTAATGATTTTTTAATGGCAAACTTTGCTGATACTTTCGATTATCAGTTTACAGCAGGAATGGAAGACCGGCTTGACGAAATAGCCAACGGAAAACTTAAATGGGCTAAAGAAATTTCGGATTTTTGGAAACCTTTTGATAAAAAATTGATTGATGTTGAGAAAAATTCAAAACGGGTAAAAATTGAGGTGGAAAAATTAGGGAAAGCTTGCCCTGAATGTAAAAAGGGTGAGCTGGTGATACGAACAGGTCGTTTTGGCAAATTCATTTCCTGCTCGCGTTTCCCGGACTGCAAATTTACGGATAAATATTTGGAGAAAATTGGGCTTGCTTGCCCCGAATGTAAAAAGGGGGAAGTGATTGTCAAAAAGACGGGAAAGGGCCGCAAGTTCTTTGGCTGTTCGCGTTATCCGGAATGTAAATATGCCTCATGGCGTAGTCCGAAGAAAGAAGAGACACCAACTGTTGAGCCATCTTCAAAATAGTTTGCGTATTGACACTCCTCAAGCTGAATTGGTAAAACATTCCA
>Ga0075682_140_pt1 | contig 12260 bp, 13 predicted proteins | sample RifGroA2_FD_68251 | JGI IMG/M metagenome (GOLD analysis project Ga0075682, IMG submission 68251) | Microgenomates (Woesebacteria) bacterium GW2011_GWA2_40_7b | reverse complement strand
ATAATTCCCAAAGACCCCATCATTCACTAAACCTTAAAAGTCCACTGCAGTATTTCATGGATGAAGGAGGAATGTCGCAAATGTCCTTGACTTATACAAGGAATTGACCTTGTGCGAAGTGATTGTTACACTGAGAATTGATGAAAAAACAGTCCGGACAGGCTTTGGTTTTGGTTCTTCTTTCTTTATCGGTAGTTCTTACTATGGTGCTTTTTGTCATGGCCCGCTCCGTTACCGACGTTGCTGTATCTACGAGCTCGGAAGCCTCCGTCAGGGCTTTTTCCGCTGCCGAGGCGGGAGTCGAAAGGGCTTTGGTGGTTGGGAAGATAGAAACTGTTCCTCTTACAGCGGTTGGCAATGCCCAATACACTTCCACGACTACAGGTTTCGCTGCAGGTGCCGTGGGGGGTAATAGTTATAATTATCCCGTTGCTCTTTCTTCCGGAGATTCAATGACGACATGGTTTGTTTCGCATGATCCTGCAACCGGAAATTTGCCCGGAGTTTGCAACGGCACTTACCCCTGTTTCAGGGGGACTTCAATGACGGTTTGTTGGGGAAATTCGGGAACTTTGGATAACACAACTCCAGCGATTGAAGTAAGCGTGTTTTATAAGACTACGGCAGCTTTATCTACGATTCGAATCGGGAGGGTTACGGCGGATCCGTATTATTTAACTCGTCAAGGAACAAATCATTTTGCAGCCCCCGTTAGTAGTACTACAGCCTGTCCAACAGGGGCAGGGGTAACCTATGCTTTTAAAACGACATTTGCCTTTTCGGCTGTTGGGGCAACTATGTCTAGCACCGCGGATCGTCTGCAGTTTGCCCGGGTGAAAATGTTTTACAACACTACTCCACAACCTGTTGGTATAACCGTTGTAGGACCTGCCGGTGCATACCTCCCCTCCCAAGGTCTTAGTATTTCTTCAACCGGAACTGCCGGCAGTGCAAACCGTAAAGTTGCGGTTTTCCAAAGTTGGCCGGAAGTGCCTTCCGTTTTTGATTACGCGGTTTATGCCGGAACAGGAGGGCTTACAAAATGAAAAGTATCTAGTATCTAGTATCAAATATCTAGTATACTGACTTAACTGCTCATGGTTGGACTTGATATAGGTAGTAAAACAATAAAAATAGTAGATTTGGCCAAAGACGGCGCGGGATTCTCCCTTTCTGCAACCGGAATTGTAGGGTATACAGGCAACTCTATTGTCAAAATTGAAGACGAGAAGGAGATGACTTCACTTTCCCAGGTTATAAGAAAATTGCATAAAGAAGCAGGAGTTTCTTCCCATGACGTAGTTTTATCTATTTCTGAGCCTCAAGTTTTTACGCGCACAATAAAGTTTCCTCTTTTGATGGACTCCGAAATTGCCTCCGCCGTCAAGTGGGAGGCCGAGCAGTATATACCAATTCCCGTCAGTGAAGCCGTTGTTCAGCATACAATTATTGCCAGGAACGAGACTTCTACCCCCCCGGGAGTTGTGGTTCTTTTGGTTGCGGCTCCCAGAGTGATTATCGAAAAGTATACAAAGGCAGTTTCCTTGGCAGGGCTTAACCCGGTAGCCATAGAAACGGAACTCCTAGCTCTTTCCCGCGCACTCTCCCCGCTTGATAAAACAGTTCTTTTGGTTGATTTCGGAGGTACCTCCACCAATATTGCTATCACCAAAAACGGGACTCTATCATTTTCCAGGTCTATTCCTACCGCCGGCGAAGCCTTTAGCCGGTCCGTTTCCCAGGGTCTTGGGGTGACCGCGCCCCAGGCAGAGGAATACAAAAAAACCTACGGCCTTGAAACGACGAAGCTCGAGGGAAAAGTTAAAGGGGCGCTCGACCCAGTTTTACGGCTAGTGGCTGATGAAATTAAAAAGGCTGTTAATTACTATCAAACCGAAGAAGGAGGAGAGGTGCCGAGCATGGTAACCATAACAGGAGGAACAAGCAGTATGCCTAAGATTGTTCCAACATTATCTGAGCTTCTTGGAATGGAAGTTTCGGTTGGAAATCCGTTTTCAAAAGTTAAAGCTGACCCCGAAATTCTTAAAAAATTGGCTTCATATGCCCCTCTTTATGCAGTTTCCGTTGGATTGGCCATGAGGGAGGAATAATATGGCAACAAAAATTAATCTTTTACCCCCGGGGTTTGGAGTTACCGGAAACTTGGGGAAAATTCTAAAGGCAGTAAGAATGGTAGGCGTAATTGGCTTAGCCTTTTTTTTGGTTTTTGGACTGGGAATTTCTATATACTTTATTGTAAGCACAATTACCTTTAATGCTCTTAAATCTGAGACTAATTCCCTTAAAGAACAAGTAAAAACGCTTCAGACGACAGAACAGCAAATAGTTCTCCTGAAAGACAGGATCGGAAAAATCAATATGGCTCTGGGTCTTCCCGAGGCAATTAAAAATTTGATCGCAATTGAACCTTTTATTTCAAATTTAAGTTCCTCTGCTTCGCTAAACCAGCTTGAAATTGATGCTCAAAAAATTGACCTTTCTTTTCAGTTTAGGTCAACAGCCGATACATCTGCCTTTATTAAAAGCCTGTCAGATATGAAAGATTTTAGATCGGTAGTCCTGACATCTTTTGGATATGATTCAACTAATGGCTATACAGTGGGTATCAGCATAACCAAATAAATGATCTATAAAAGAATTTTAAGTTCAACATTGCCGTTAATTATTGTGATAATTCTTTTTCTTGTTTTTGGGAATTATGGAATCGGCAGAGTGCGGAATTTGAGGTCTCAAATCTCTCAGACCAGACAGGATAAAACCGCATTAACCGAAAAGTTAAACATGCTTCGAACGATTAGTACAACAGTTGAGAGCTCTTCCCAGTTTGCAGCATCTGCCCTTCCCGGGGAAAATACGGTTTTGCCCGCTCGTGCCCGGATTAAGGAGCTTGCGGTAGCAAACGGCGTAGTCTTATCCAACTTAAAATCAGACTTAGGTGCAAGTGATGTTTCAGGGCTTTCCAGCGTAAGACTGAATTTTGACTTGGCAGGCACCAGATCTGAAATTATTGCTTTTTTGAAACTGATTGAAAATACTGCGCCCATCAGTCTTGTTGATAAGATTACTTTTAGTGAAAGTGTGGAAGGGTCGTCGGCCACGATATCGGTGAAAACATTTTGGGCGGCTTTTCCCCAAACCCTCCCTGCAGTTACCAATTCCATTACGGATTTAACGGTTGAAGAAAAAAATACATTGGATAAAATAAGCGCTTTTGCACAGCCGGCAAGTACGGAAATACCAACGGACTCCGAAGCCGGCGGTGAGAGTATTGGGAGACAAAATCCGTTTCTACCTTGACGATTATTCTACATTAAGAGAAACGGCTTTTTTCTCCAGAGTAGCGCGGACTTTGAGGATGTTTCTTAATGTTTTGATCATGTGTCCGCCCTTACCAATAATTAAGCCGATGTTTTCAGGGTCTGTTTTGATTGTATAAACCGCCCGGTCTTCGTCTTCGGCCTCTGTTACCTCAAATTTTTCCTTATCCAGAAGTCCTTTGAGTAAGTAGTCGAGTAATTCTTTCATTTTTTCAAGAGTTTCTTTACCGCAGCACTTATCTGGGCCCCTTTTCCGACCCAAATTTTTAATTCTTCATTTTTAATTTTTAATTCCTTTTTGATTGGGTTCCAAGTACCCAATATTTCAAGGAAAGTTCCTCCCTGCCTTTTAGTTGAATCAACAGCGATAATTCTGTAAAAGGGAGCATTCTTACGGCCAAATCTGGAAAGTCTTATGGCAATCATATGGGGATATTATACATAGCCCTTGGCCTGAAGTCTATACATACGGGCGTATTTGCCATCGATCGCCAAAAGTTCTTCGTGGCTTCCCTCCTCAATTATTCTACCTTTATCGAGTACTAGTATTCTGTCTGCGTTTCTGACAGTCGAAAATCTATGGGAAATAATAATCACGGTTTTTCCATCCATGAATCTGTAAATGTTATTAAAAATCTCAGCTTCAGAGATAGCGTCAATCGAAGCTGTCGGCTCGTCTAAAATAAGGACCGGAGCGTTTCTGTAAAAGAACCTGGCGATAGCTATTTTTTGCCATTGTCCTCCTGAAGGCCTGACACCTCCTTTATATCGTTCGGAAAGAACCTGGTCTAATTTTTTTGGATACTTCTCCACGAAACCCATCGCATCGGCTTTAATTAGGGCTTTTTCAATTAAGTCATTATCTACTTTTCTTGAAGTTTTACCCATCTGTATATTTTCCGAAACTGTTAAGTTTCCATAGGAGTTGAAATCCTGAAACAAAACTCCAAATTTTTTATTTAGACTTTCTCGTTTGATGTCGTTGAGGTTGACATTTCGTAGAATGATTTTTCCTTCCTGCGGCCTATAAATTCTGGTTATTAGTTTTACTAGAGTAGTTTTGCCTGCCCCGTTTTCTCCGACAATTGCGACTTTTTCTCCAGGTTTAAAATCTAAACTTAAGTTTTTGATTACCGGGTGTATTCCATTCGGATAAGTAAAAGCAATATCGTCAATTTTAATTTCCGGGGGTTTTCCCTCTGTGATAAGAACTTTTGTTCCGTCAACTTCTGGTTCATATAGCTCAAATAATTCCAAGGCATCTTGGAGGCGAATACTCGAATCAATCGCTCTTGATATTCTGTAACTTAAACTGCTAAGTTGGTCGGAAAAAGCTGTAAATTTTCAAAAATAATCCAACGGGTTCTAAGCTTTCTGTATGCTGAAATATACCATTCAAAAAATTCCACAAATTTTCTTCTGAGAAGGTTGGTTCCATCGGAAAGAAGTATTTCTTTGAGGCTTCCCGGTTCTGCCAAACTGGAAATTGATGAATTGGCATTTCTACGTTCCTCCGTGTGCTCGAGATTTAACCGCCAGGCTTGGTTAATAAACCTTCCGTTATTTAGGAATTTAAAAACGAAAAGGGTAAGAACAGCAAAAACTATAACCGGTGCAAAAGTATAAACAGCTATGCCAAATGCAAAAGTGGATACAACCATCGATATTAAATCAATCGACAGGGTAAGTTGTTGATTCATGTTACCGAATACCTCATTAAATCTGGTAGATTTATTGGTTAAGTCGGGGTTCTCCATTTGTGGAATACCGAGTCTCACCATAAAATCGGTCTGCTTTAATTTAATTTTGTAAGAGTCTTGTGAAGACAATAAGCTTAAAAAGTAATTATTTAAGATACCAATTACGTCAAATAACAGGAATGACATGCCGATTAGGATCGCTATTGGAACAATTTGGCCAATATCTTTTGTGACAGTAATGACGTTTAGAGTGCGATCTATAAATATTCCGGTCAGATATGCGGTTACGATACCTTGGAGTTGCGAAAATATTTGTGTGACGAGTACACCAATTGTCAGGCCGGGGGCTATTTCCCAGTAAATTCTAAAAACGTCTGAGGTGGTATGTATAAACTGTTTAAACCTTTTCATCAGAAGCTTTTGCTAGAGCATTCTTTGCAGCTTCCTGTTCGGCAACGCTTTTACTTTTTCCTTCTCCCCTGCCCCAAACTTGCCCGGAAACTATTACTTCCACAACAAATTTCTTGTCGTGGTCGGGACCGTTTTCCTCTACCACCTGATATTTTGGTGCGGGGAAGGATTTGGATTGAACATGTTCCTGAAGAAGCGATTTAGGGTCCTTCAGAGGTTCGGATGCCCTTTTTTCGGTTTCAACCAGGAGACTTTCTGTTATAAATTTTTCGGCGTCAAGTATTCCCCGGTCAATAAAAATTGCTCCGATTATCGCCTCAACCGTATCTGCAAGAAGTGAGGGGTTAGCCCTTCCTCCGCTTTCCTCCTCTCCTTTTGAAAGGTTAAGTAGTGGTCCAAGGTCAAGTTTTTTTGCTACTCCCGCAAGGGATACAGTGTTAACGAGATTGGCTCTAAGGGCCGTAAGATAGCCTTCTTCTTCACCCGGAAATTTTTTGTAAAGTTCTTTTGATACTACAAATTCTAAAACCGCATCGCCCAAAAATTCCAATCGTTCATTGCTGGATCTGACCCCTTTATGTTCATTAACCCAGGAACGGTGGGTTAGGGCTAAATCAAGGAGGGCTGCGTCTTTAAAGTTTTTCATAGCATCTACTCTCGGGCAGTTAAGGCTTCAATTAAATCCCCAAACGTTTCAATTTCAGCAAGATCGATTTTTGAGGTATCAAAACCGGAGGCTGTTAGGCCTTCTGCAAAATCCGTCAAATCATTGGGCTTCATATGAAAGTCTTCGGAAAGAACCGATTCATCCTCAATATCTGCCGATTCGATTCCCAGGTGGTTTGCAAGCTCGTTTTTAACTTTATCTTTAGTTTTTGTAAAATCACTGTCCATCATTGTATATTGTACCCAAGACACCGTTGATAAAGGAAGAGGAAGATTCGCTTCCGTATTCCTTGGCAAGTTCCACCGCTTCATCAATTACAACTTTGGGAGGAGCCTCCTTCTTTCCCAGTTCATAAACCGCAAGTCTTAGAATTGCCAAATCGATTCTGTTCAGGTTGTCTATTGGCCAGGCCGGAGCCGCCTTTTTAATCTTATTGTCTATTTTAACTTTGTGCTTGAGAATTTCTGCTACGAGTTCGGGGCTGTTCGGCTGTTTGGTGAAGGTCTCGGCAAAAAGAATTTTTACGGCCTCGCGGCGTCTTAAATGTCTGGGGTCAGTGGAAGTTTTCACTTTATTTGTACACTCCGCAATATGGGCAAGCCCGATGCCCTTCTTTTAGTTTTTCACAGTTTGCGCACTTCACCAGATTCCCCAATCTGATTTTTGGTTGTCCTCCGCGCCTGATGCCGGATCTGCTTCTTGTATGTTTACGTTTTGGAAGTGGAACCATATCCGCAATTATACAAATAAAATAACCAATTTGTAAGTACAAATTGTCAATTTCCAATTTTCAATTGAGAAACTAACCTGGGGTACTTTTTTGGGTATTTGAAGACATCTTCTGCCACTTCTTTTGTTTGTTTGATAAGTTCAAAATTGTTCCATGAGGCGATCTTTAGCTCATCAAAGCCTGACTGAGCTGTGCCGAATATCTCCCCGGGACCTCTTAGTTTTAGATCAAGTTCAGCCAGTTCAAAACCTGAATAGGTTTTTTCCATAGCTTTAAGACGGGAAAAAGCGTTGCCTGAGTGGAAATTACTGAATAATAGACAGTATGACTTTTGTTCACCGCGCCCCACCCTGCCTCTTAACTGATGAAGTTGGGCAAGACCAAACCTTTCCGCAGCCTCAATTACCATAACTGACGCGTTTGGAATGTCTATTCCGACCTCAACTACCGGAGTAGAAAGCAAGATATCGACCTTTCCGAAACGAAAATCCTTAAGGACTTGCTCTTTTTCTTTTGGTTTGAGCCGGCCGTGCAGAAGACCGAGCCTAAGATTAGAGAATAGAGCTTTGAGCTTAGTAAATTCAGTAGTTACGGATTTAACATCTGCCATGGTTTCAAATGCGGAATCTTCGATTAAAGGACAAACAATGAAACACTGTGAATGGTGACTGGTGATTTGTGAATTGATCCAGTCGTAAGCACCTTCTCTTTTCTTTTCAGAAACAACCCATGTACTGACCTTTTGCCTGCCTTTGGGCATTTCTGTTAGTACGGATAAATCGAGGTCTCCGTAAGTAGTCAAAGCCACAGTTCTAGGAATCGGAGTTGCCGTCATTGTTAAAACGTGCGGGGTACCCGATTTTTTAACCAAGTGAGACCTTTGTTCGACGCCAAATCTGTGCTGTTCGTCAATTACCACGAATGCGACTTTATCAAAATTGACCTTGCTATGGATTAAAGAGTGCGTACCCACAAAAACGTCACTTCTGCCAAGTTCCACTTTTTTAACATCAGACGTCAGAAGAGAAATCCTGATGTTGTATTTATGAAATAGCTTTTTCAGAGTTTGATAATGTTGATTTGCCAGGATTTGAGTGGGGGCCATAATAATCGACTGGTAACCGTTAAGAAATGTGGCAAAAGCGCCAATTGCGGCAACAACGGTTTTCCCGCTTCCGACGTCCCCTTCCAAAAGTCTATTCATCGGGGTATCGAGCGCCATATCTTTGAGAATTTCGTCGGCAGTTTTTGTTTGTGAATCGGTTAATTTATATGGCAAATTATTAATAAATCGATATATCGATATATCGTCTATTTTTAGTTTGTTGGCGACTTTGTTTTTATGCCAGTTAAGTTTCCGGTATTCGCTTTTTAGCTGCAAATTAAGAAGCTCGTTAAAGGCCAGTCGCCTTCTCCCTTCCTCCGCCTCTTTCAAATCTTTTGGAAAGTGAACCTCCCGTATTGCCTCCTTCAGACTGACAAGGTCCGACCCTGATAAGACATCGTTTGGCAAAAAGTCTTCGATCGAAATGTTGGCGTAGGCGTCGCGAATTTTGGTACGGATCCATTTAGAAGAAAGGCCCATGGTTTCGGGGTAAATAGGTACAAGCCGACCCGTGTGGACGGTTTCTTTCTCCTCATCGAGTATTTCGTAATCGGGGGATGTCAGACAAAGCTTTCTAGAAAAAAAACCTACTTTTCCGGATAGAGAAACGAGTCTATCCGGATATAAAGTTTTAATTAAAAAAGGCTGATTAAACCAAACGACGGTGATTTTCCCTGTTGTGTCCTCAACCGAACCGATCTGCATTTTAATTCCCCTTTTGGAGTAAATGTTTTTAATAGATATAATTTTGGCGTGAATGGTGGCGGTTTCATCGGGACGGAGTCGATTGATGGTTGTAACGAGAGAGTAGTCGAGGTATCGGGAAGGAACATGGTAAAACAAATTTTCGATAGTTTTTATCCTCAGTTTTTCAAACTTCCGAGCAAAAAACGGACCGATTTTGGGGAGATCAGAAACAGGAGAATTTAAATCCATGAGCCATCTTACCTCGCGTATAGGAGATATGGAAGCACTGCTCCGAGAAGAAGCGATATAGAAGAAATTACTATGACTATCACAAATATTTTCTTACCTTTTTTAGATATCATTTTGCTTTCAAAAAAGTTCGTTCACCGACTTTTATTTCGTCTCCGACGCTAAGTTTAACTGATCCGTCTGCCGCTTTTTTGCCGTTAACGTCCACTGCCCCTTGTTTAATAAGTTCTTTGGCGGCGCTTGCACTTTGACCCCAAAGTAGTTTTACAATTTCAAAAGCAAGCCTTTTCTTTTCCAGCATTGGGCTTGCCTTTACTTTTTCTGCAATTCCATCCAACGGAACTTCGGTTAAAAGCTCAAAGCCTAATTCGATTGTTTCATCGGGAAATGACAGAACCCCTGCGTAAAAACTTTCCGGTGTTGAATCGAGGAATAACGCGTTGCCGGTAGTCTTACCCACTTTATTCCCTTCTTTATCTACTAAAAGCTTTGTTGATAGAACAAACTTTTCTTTGCCCTTGATTGCTTTCATTAAATTCCGACCGACGAGCATGTTGAAAACCTGATCGCTTCCGCCTATTTCCAGGTCCACATCCATTGCGACAGAATCATACCCTTGGTAAACCGGATAAAGGAGTTCATGAAGATAAATCGCATTTCCCGACTTAATCCTTTCCTGATACATATCCCTTTCGATTAACTGCTGATATGTTAGTTTGGAAGTTATCTCGATTAAATCTTTTTGAGTAAGTTTATCTGTCCACTCTGAGTTAAACATTATTTTTGCCGGATTTTTCCCGCCAAAATCTAAAACCTTGCCTGCTTGCTCCCTCCAGGCTTTAGCATTTTCCAAAACCTGCTCGCGGGATAGTTTTTTTCTGGCGGCAAGTTTATCAGTCGGATCCCCTATCATGCCGGTAAAGTCTCCTACCAAAAAAATCACTTCATGGCCCAGTTTTTGAAACTGGCGAAGTTTCATTAAGCCGACAAAGTTACCCAAGTGAAGAGACGGCATGGAAGGATCAAAACCCTGGTAAAGCCTAATCTTCTTTTTGGCCATCAAATCGGCCAGACCTTTTTTATCAGGCAAAACCTGAGCTACACCTCTTGTTAAAACTTCTTCTATTTTGTCCATAACCAAATTATAGTCAACTACACCGCAATTTGCTAGAATGTATCAAAGATGTGGAGGGATAGAAGATTTTATAGAAAGTCGGTTGTAAGAAGCCGTAAGGTGGTAAGGCTCGCCAGATTTGCCTTTTTTGGCGCTATCGGCTTTTTTGTCTTTCTTTTCTTTGTTCTCCCCCTTTTGGCTTTTAAACTTCCCTCACCCGATAAAATTGTCAGAACCCAAGGATTCTCCACCAAAATATTAGACCGGAACGGTAATGCTCTTTACGACGTATATTCAAAGCAAAACCGGACACCTGTAGACCTAAAGGAAATGCCTTTGTATTTGCGTCAAGCCACGATTTCCATTGAAGATAAAAATTTCTATAAACATTCGGGAATTGACCCTGTAGGGATTGTAAGAGGATTTTTTAGAATTTTTACGAAAGGTCGGGTAGCGGGAGGGTCTACCCTGACCCAACAACTTGTTAAGAATGTTCTTTTGACAAATGACAGAACTGTCGTTCGAAAAATTAAGGAATTTGTGTTGGCGGTTCAAATCGAGAGAAAGTATACAAAAGACCAAATTCTGCAGATGTATCTTAATGAATCGCCTTACGGAGGAACCTCGTGGGGGGTCGAAGTTGCCAGTGAGACCTATTTTGGCAAAAAAGTGGCGGATCTTAATTTAGTTGAAAGCGCAATTTTAGCCGGACTTCCTCAAAGCCCTTCAAAATATTCACCTTACTCTTCAACCCCCAAGGCCTATATCACTCGGGCTAAGGATGTTTTAAGAAGAATGAGAGAGGATGGATTTATTACTAAAGACCAGGAAAAACAGGCAACCGGCCAGCTTGACAGTGTAGTATTTCAACCGCGGGGAGGGAACTTTAAGGCTCCCCATTTTGTCCAGTATGTACAAAAAATTCTTGAGGAAAGGTACGGCGTTTCTTCTGTTGAACAAGGGGGATTGACGGTTACGACAACCTTGGACCTTGATCTTCAGGAAAAAGCCCAAGCAGTAGTCAGCGAGGAAATTGCAAAAGTCGAAAAACAGCATATAACAAACGGGGCTGCTGTCGTACTTAATCCCGAGACGGGAGAAATACTTGCGATGGTGGGATCCAAGGACTTTGATGCACAGGACTATGACGGACAGGTCAATGTAACCACTGCTCTCAGACAGCCCGGAAGCTCTTTTAAACCTTTTACCTACGTTACTGCTTTTAAGGAGGGCTATACCGCTTCCACACTCCTCATGGATGTTTCCACGACTTTTCCCGGAGGGGAAAGTCTACCGGAGTATAAGCCCGTTAATTATGACGGAAAATATAGAGGACCGATTCAAGTGCGTTTCGCCCTTGCAAACTCAATTAATATAGCCGCCGTTAAAATGCTGGCTAAAGTCGGGGTAAGAGATGTGCTTTCAACGGCAACAGATTTGGGGATAACCACTCTCCCCCCCACTACCGAAACTCTAAACCGCGTAGGCTTATCCCTAACTCTTGGAGGAGGAGAGATAAAGCTAATTGACATAACCGATGCATTCTCTGCCTTTGTGAATAAGGGATTCAGAATTGACCCGGTCTCGATATTAAAAGTCACCGATGTAAACGGAAAAGTTTTGGAAGACAATACACCGCAAAAGGGTAAGAGAGTTTTGACGGAAGAGGCGGCATTTTTGATTAGCAGTATTCTTTCTGACAATAATGCAAGGAGTGATGTTTTTGGATCCAATTCTCATCTAAACATACCAAACGTTATGGCCAAAACCGGAACGACAAACGACAAAAGGGATAACTGGACCATAGGAGGAAATGGTAACGCCATGGTCGGGGTTTGGGTTGGGAATAATGATAATACTCCGATGCTTAACGTTGCCTCGGGAGCAAGCGGGGCGTCTCCGATTTGGAGAAAAATTGTTCAGGAGGCACTTAAAGGGAAGCCAAGCGTAACATTCACAGTACCCGGGAATGTTGTCCGGCAGGATGTTGATGTGGTTTCCGGTTATACGGCCCACGACGGCTTCCCCACTCGGTCTGAGTATTTTATAAAAGGTACGGAACCGGCAATTGATTCTGTCCATGTCGTGCTTAAGCTTTGTAAAAGTGACGGCAAACTAGCCCTACCCGGTCAGGTATCTTCCGGAGACTATGACAGTAAGGAATTCTTTATTTTTAAGGAGTCAGACCCGACGGCTGCCGCGGGTGGACCCAACAGGTGGCAGGAAGGGATAGATAATTGGTTAAGCGGTCAGGGGGAT
>Ga0075682_106_pt1 | contig 13199 bp, 11 predicted proteins | sample RifGroA2_FD_68251 | JGI IMG/M metagenome (GOLD analysis project Ga0075682, IMG submission 68251) | Microgenomates (Woesebacteria) bacterium GW2011_GWA2_40_7b | reverse complement strand
CCGTCGTTGGCGTGTTGGGCGCCGGATTCTCCCATATCGATCCGTTGAACCGTTCCCAGGAATTCACGTCATTCCAATTGCCGTTTTGAAAGGAACGGAAATCGCCGGTGGCCTGCGCAAACAGTCCCGGGCTTAGCAGCAAACCGATGACGATTGTTGCTGCGAGAGCACATAGTCGAGAACCTCTCATGGCGTTCTCCTTTCTCCTTGTGATTGGATCAATGGATTATATACCTCGATTTTCTTCAGCAACTCTTTCGCCTCTCTTATTTCCTTTCCAATTCGATCGCAGCCAGAAGAAATGGCCCGTACCCCTTGAAGTCATCTGAGGAACATCGCCCAAAAAAACATCCTGGGTAACTTCCTTGCCTGTTTTTTTGTTTACCAAAGTGGCCAGAATCTTAAGCGGGGAAGAATACGTTATTCCTTTGGTTTGCGCTACTCGTGGAGAAATTGTTGGGGCTCCTAAGGAATGTTCACCCAAAAAAAGCTGCCAATTCTTGCCTGTAAAATCATCAATTGGAGAAGTTGCAATCAACTCTTCTTTTATTCCTTCTCCTAAAAATGCCTCCCAACTTTCCCTTTGAACCTCTGATAAATTAATTTCGGGTAAATTTTTTTCCGGTTTCCCAAAATTTCTGCGAGTCGGTGATTTAGGCGTCATGGGTAAGCACAGTTGCCACGTCTAACGTGGTAAGCAAAGGAGCGTACCAATACATGTACGCCTAAGAAAGGATTATAGCTAAATCTTTATTTGTGTCAAGCGGGAAATTAGTTCCCTAAATATTTTGCAACATTGGCATTATGCTCCGAAAGAGTTTTAGCATAATGAATTTGACCCTGCCCGTCATGGATATAATACCAAAAGTCCGTCTTAGTGGGATTAAAGGCGGCTTTGAGAGAGGATAGCCCGGGATTACAAATAGGTCCGGGCGGAAGTCCCGGAAATTTATAGGTGTTATAATTTGAATCTATTTTCAGATCACCCCGGCTAAGTATCGGCCACCAATTTTTAAGGGTTCCAACCGCATATTGTACCGAGGCATCAACCTGCAAAGGCATTCCCCCATTTAGTCTGTTTGCCAATATTCCGGAGACCACAGGGCGTTCCGCCTCTGTTTTTGTTTCTCTTTCAATAATCGAAGCCAGAACGATACGCTGATTAAAACTTAAATCCGAGGTGGCGCTAAGATTGGCTGTCTTTGAACCAAATGTTTTGACCATCTTATTAACAATTGCCGAAGCAGATGCCTCCTTTGAAAAAAGATAAGTATCGGGAAAAAGCGTACCCTCTTGTCCGCGTGACATTTTCAGAAACTCGGCGTTGAAATTTGAATCGCGTTTAAGCCCGGAGGTAAATTTTGCCGCTATTTCTTCGCGCCTTAAACCCTCCGGAATGGTAACCCAAACTTCTGTAGGACCACGGAAAAGTTGGTCGACAACTTGAAAAAGGGAGAAACTCGGGGTTAAACGAAACTCTCCCGTCTGAATACTCCCTGCCTTACCTGTAAATTGGAGATAAATTTTAAAAACCAATGCATTTTTTATAAGACCGAAGGCCTTCAGTTTCGCACTAATCTGCGACGCTGAGGAACCTTTTGTGATCAAAAAATCTTTAAAATCGGGGTTGGTGCTTACCGGCTGGACGTTGAAATATATCCAAATCGCTATCAAGACCAAAACTAAAACACCAAGTAGTGGTACTAAAAGTAATTTTTTCATTACTAAACTTCTTCGAGGAGGGCGCGGCGGTATTTGTTATCCTTCTTGATAAAAATCCTCCCGCACTTTTTGCAAGTTATCTGCTCACCAAACTTGGTCGTCTTGTTTTTACCTAAAGACAATTCTGTCCCACAACCGACACACTTTCCCTGAGAAAGCAGCCAGGCCTGAATGGGAGCAATTACACTTTTGAACATACGTGACCAATTATATCATGAAAGCTAATAAGTCAACCCCCTGACACAAACCGAGCCCTACATGGAAAAAATTTCAACCGAAGTTGAAAATCCACATAGGGCTCGTAAAACTAAATTCTAAAGAGAGATTACTCCCAACCGTTGTGTCCGCCGGGCGATTCTGTAAACCAAACCTGACGAGGCTCATCCTCATCGTGTTCATAGGCTTCGTCGCCGCAGTGGCAAAGAATGTGTTGGCACTCAAAACCTGAGTGTTCCTCCATTAAATGCCCACAATTCGAGCACGGTATTTGATCCTGCTCGTAATCGAGCCAAGCTTCAGTCTCCATATACTGGAAAGTCCAAGGCGAGGCCTTGTCACGTCCCTTACTTCCCTTTGCTCTTGAAAAGAGTATTACGTCTTCCGCAACAGGTTCAGGAACAAGATGAAACTTACCATATGTTTCTGCCGATCGGGCAAACATTTTTAGTTCGCTTTTTTCGACTCTGCAATGGCGACCATCATTTAGATGGAAAAAGATTTGCATCCTCCAACTGTCTCTGGCAAAACCATATCGCTTTTCATTGTTATACCAAACAACTGTTCCCGACTCGAATTCTTTACCGTTTACGTTCATTTTTATCACTCACTTTTCGATTCTTTTGTTGCCTGCCGTTGCCGGTTCAGGGTACAGAAATCTAGCTACTGGATAGCAGCATTCTGAGCACTTCTTCTGATCACTCATACGAATATGCGCAGAGTGCTGCCATCAAGCCTAAAAGGAGTATGTCTCTCTTTATTTTAAAGTACCCTTCGACTATGGTCAGAGATATAGTCTGATTGTCAAAGTCTGAGTATGCTAGCATATCTGAGGCCAAAAGTCAAGTTATAGGATATATTTATTGGGTCAAATCCAAAAAATTCTGAAGCATTATGGAGGCGGCATAGGCGTCTTCCATTCCTTTACGTTTTTTGCGGGAAATTCCCGCTTCTATCGAAAGCCTTTGTGCATCCTGGGAAGTTAGTGTCTCATCGTAGAGTTCAATAGTTGATTGGATAAATGGTTGAATGGTTGACACAAACTTTTTTGTTTCTTCAGCCATTTCACCCTCCGAAATCCCAACTACAACTTTTTCTATATTCTCTTTTTCTACAATTTGTTTTATTTCCTGCTCGAGTATTTTACGACCCTTGGGCGAATTCATATCCGAGTATCTAATCACTCTCATTGGTTCTGCTAAAGAACCAACTCCGACGGCCAGTCCTATTTTTTTTCTTCCATAATCTATTCCTAAAATTTTCATAATCACTGTGGCAGAACAACTCTGGCTCTAACTATCAATCTCCTTGGTAATGTGGGGTCTCCGGGTGGAACACACGTAACAAGTGTTAGAAACGAATCACTGCTATCTTGGTCAAGAACTTGAATATCGGTTGGCTTTACCTCAAACATTTCCTCAACCTGATAAGTGTATGATATTCCATCGTAATTGACAAAGATTTGATCCCCCTTTCTTAATGTGGGTAATAGTGAAAAAATCGATATATAATTTTTAGGATTATAAAATATTGGGAGAGTAGAGTGACCAAAAAGCGCCGCATTCCCCCTTTTGCCCGGAAGGGCAGTTCCCGGATACTGAATTATGTGCTGACTTAAATCTTCTCCACCGATTGCCACCGTGGCGTTTTCAATTTTTAGCTTGGGGATTGTTATTGTGTAATAGTCAACTTTGGAAGTAAAAAAATCTTTCTTGGAAGCCCCTCCGGTAAACCAATTACTCGCTTGAGTGTAATCAACGGACTGAGAACTTGTTACTGCCTTAACTGCACCCGTATATTTTTCAGAAATCGGGGAAATCAGCTTCGTGTAATTTTTAGTGTAGATAGAATTATAGGAAACAATCGGGTAAATAACTCCAGCCAATATTACGATCCCCGAAACTCCTGATATCAAAGCAGAAATTCTAAAAATGGTCTTTCTTGACATAGAAGTCCAGTTTAGCAGAATAAACGGAAAATTCAGACAATCATTTGCGTTACCTCTCCGCCACAATCTCGATTTTGATATTTTTACCCAAATGGGGTAAGGTTCTGAGCGGCCCGGGGAGTCTGGGACTTAATGTAACGTCTGCTCGGGAAAATCCGGGTACAGATGTCAAATACGTTTCCGTGACCGAAGGGGTCCTGCCAGCGATTTTCTTGACGATATCGTCAATGTTTACCAGTGGTAGGAAGTTGGCGCTTATTTCAACTTTATAATTAATATTTCCATTCTCATTCGAAACGAATACAAACTTGAATGTAATCTGAGAATCCCTAAGTACAAAGCCTGAGGGAATCTTATCTTTCAAAACACCACGGGCCAATTCCAAAAGTTTAGCCCGGTCACCGGCAACGGCTGTCGCATTAAGAGTCAGGCTTAGTTTAAGATTATCAGCTTGATCTCCAACCTTATGGTCAAAATTTTCAGTGGTTGTATCAACGTTTGCCAGGTCATCTACAAAAATCTGATCGCCGTTTACTTTTGTTAAAAGTTGATTTTTCGCATTCTGAATCAGTTCATCTTTTAATTGGGACTCAAGAGTAAGTTGGTCATCCTTGCTTACAGCCGAGATTTGTTGGCTACTTCCACCTGAAAAATCGGAAACAGCCGTGGCATCAACCTCTGCTTTGGGGTAATTACTAACCTTGAACACTTCATCTTTTGCCAAGTTGTATTCTGCACCGATAGAATCCGCACTAACACCTATGGTCGCAGTTCCGGGAGAACTCGGGGAAAGTGCCGCAGAAATTGAAGCAGAATTATTCAAATCAAATTTCAGATTACCGGAGGATACTAAAATGGCGCCGGATGCCAGATTGATTGGAAATGCCGTCCCGTTTTGTATCTGAACAGAACCTTTAGCCCTATCCCCAACCAGTTTACTGCCGGTAGCAGATTTGGTTTTATCCCCGGAAACGTCGGCTGAAATAAGTTTAGCAGGGATAACTCCACCACCCACATCAAACTGCCCATTGGTATTAAAAATGACGCTGGCCTCCTGACTGAAACTTTTTGGCATTACATAAATCGTAACTTTAGCCTTGGGATAAAACCACCAAAAGATCACTCCCAAAATCAGGAAAGCCGCAAGAAGAATTCCGAAAAAAGCAAACGGCCTATTACCAAAATGTGGCGGTTTGATACTAAGTCTGCCCGCAAAACCATGGAAAAGGCTTTTTACCCCCACACCGAACTTATGATATTGGGAGTTTATTCTAACTGCAGCGGGCGCCAACGGTGCTGTCTCTGTTTTAACTTGAACGGATTTTTGATCTTGTGTTACGTCTGTCCCAACCGCAAAACCCAGTTCCTCCGGAGACAAACTCTTTTCTACAGGAACAACGTTCTGCATATTCTCACTCTCCAAGCCCGAAACCTCTTTTGAAGTAATTTGTGAAACTTGTCCAATCTCATTTGCCCCGGCCAGAGAAGTTGCCAGAACTTTTCTATCGGAAGAAAGGGTCTCTACCTTTGGCGCATGGAGAAATTTTACATTTGTAGCATCACCCTTTGGCTGCTCTTGCCAAGTCTCTTGCATCAAAGTTTCCTTTGCCTCCATAAGTTCCGCTCCTTTTCCGTCATAAACAATAAAACGGGAAGGAAGCGGTGCCGAATCCCCAAAACGAGACAGGCCCTCTGTAACATCCTCAATTAAGGAAACACTTCTAGCAACCTGAGACGTTCCGACCAAATTTCCAAGTTTAAAAACTGATATTTCCAAAAACTCTTTTCCAAGTCCCAAAATTATAGCGGATAGAGGTGAGCCTTCCTCAGATTTATAAAGATGGGCAATAGCCTCCGGAAGAACAACAAACCCCACGGGGTTTAACGAAAGGTCTGTACAAATATCTTTTATTCTGGCCAAATAATCATCAGAGATTTCTCCTCCCTTTATCCACGCGGATGGAACTCCAAAGACGGTTTTACTCGGTTCCTGATAATTTTCCGGAAGTTTAGCGACAGCAGAAGAAAGAGCTGCGTCAACTGCTCCCGTAAGTTCATCTTCCGTCTCCCAAGCGGCCGGTGGACTGACACTAATTACCTCAGCTACCGACTCTCCGATGTACCAAACCCCTGCCTGCGCCCATCCGGTTTCAATAACCAGTGACCAGTAAAGTTCCGGCGGTTTTTCGCGATTTACCAAAAAATCTTTAAGATTCATATTGGGGTTAAGCAGTGAGTAATGGGTAGTAAGATCTCACAACCCACATCCCACTATTTATCCTAATGTTGCATATATTCTTATAATTCCCGATCCGATTTTCTCTTGTTTAATTATTCTAACACTACCAATCTCTCCCGTGCGAGTTACGTGCGGTCCGCCGCAAATTTCCATGCTAAATGGTAACCCCGAGCGAGCACTGCGAGTCGAGGGACCTCCGACTGAGTAAACTTTCACTTTATTACCATACTTTTCTCCAAAAAAATGAAGTGCCCCTTGTTTGATTGCTTCGGGCAGTATCATTTCCTCAAATGTTACCGACAAATCTCTCTTTATTTGTTCGTTGATTAAATCTTGAACTTCCTTAACCTCCTTATCTGTTAGTTTATTCGGATGCGAAAAATCAAAACGGAGTCGCTCAACTGTTATATGGCTTCCTTTTTGCGAAACATGTTCACCCAAGACTTGGCGAAGGGCAGCGTGAAGTAAATGGGTGGCTGTATGAAGTTTTGTAATTGTTGCATCAGATTTATTTTCCAATCCTCCTTTAAATATTCCCGCCGAGGTGTTTCTTGAAAGTTCCTTATGTTTTTCAAATTCACTTTCGAAAGCATTTTTCTGAAACTGGGTAAATTCCACTCCATTTTGGCCCAAGATCTCCATTGTAAGTTCCAATGGGAATCCTTCGGTTTGGTAAAGATCAAAAGCAAACTTACCGTCTATTTTAATTCCATCTGAAACCGCTTTTGTTAATATAATTAAGCCACGTTTTAACGCCAATTCGAACCGTGTTGCTTCCGCATTTAAATTTTCTTCAATAAGCTGCCAGTTTTTATCTACATTCGGATAATGATTACGCAAATCTTCGGCGACATGAGAAACAGAACCTCCGGAAATTCCGGATCCGAGTAGGTGAAAGTGAAACATAGCCCTTCGAATCAATCGACGAAGTGCGTATCCTTGGAGTTTATTAGAAGGAATTACACCCTCTGCAAGAAAATTTACCGATGCACGAAGGTGGTCTGCAATAATGCGAAAACTTCTATCCTTAGTCGGATCAGAATTATATTTAACACCGGTGTCCTCTTCAACTTTTTTAACGATCCCAGAAAACATGTCTATATGAAAAGTGTCGGGATCGTTCTGGACAGCAGCTGTAATTCTTTCTAATCCTCCTCCAAAATCAACATTCTTTTGAGGAAGTTCCTTTAAACTTCCGTCCTCCGTTTTTTGATACTGTATAAAAACATTATTTCCAATCTCCAGAAACTTACCGCAGTCGCAGTTTGGGTGGCAGAACTTTCCAAATTTAGGATCGTGTGGAGTATCAAACTCAAAAAAAACTTCCGAATCCGGTCCGCCAATCTCTCCGACAGGCATTTTGTCCGGCGGTCCGCTCCTACTCCACCAGTTTTTATCAACCCCATAAAAGAAAATGTGGTCTTCGGGAACGCCTATTTTCTTCCAAGTATCATACGATTCTATATCTTTTGGCACAGAATCGTTTCCTTCAAAGACAGAAATATAAAGTTTGGTTGGATCGAATCCTAAGTCTTTAGTAAAAAATTCCCAAATCCAAGGAATCTGCTCGGCCTTAAAGTAATCACCGAGAGACCAATTACCCAGCATTTCAAAAAAAGAAAAATGACGGTTGTCGGCAACTTCATCAAGGTCCTGCATTCGAACTGATGGTTGACTATCAACGACTCTTTTACCAAGTGGGTGTTTTTCTCCTTTGAGATAAAGAATCATTTGTTGCATTCCGGAAGAGGTGAAAAGAGTGGTCGGATCGTTCTCGAGTACGAGTGGGCTAGGAGTAATTTCTTTATGTCCTCGCTTTTTGAAAAATTCGATGTACTTTTCTCTAATTTCCTTTGTCGTCATGGCTAAAGTATACCTTCAAAATTGACATCAATCCAGACAGTGATAAAATACGACCAAGATGGCAGAAAGATTTTTGGAAAAAATTGGCATACTTAAACACCAGCTTACACTTGAGGAGGTTGATGCAGCTGAATTAAAAAGACGTCAACTAACCGAATCTTATATGACGGGGGGGTCCCACTAGAATATTATAAAACCGAATTGGACAAACTTCCGGATATAGACTTAAGAAAACTTGCCCACGATTTACACTACAAAGGATAACCTATCCTCCGTGGGTTTCGAGTTTTTTATTTTTACCGAGGATTTCCATAACAGAAGTTAACTTTTCAGGTCGAATTAGACCTCCACCTAAAATCGCATCTTCCAAAATAGAGTTAAGCCTTTTTATGGCTTTTCTAAGGTCAATAATAATAAGCATTACCTGAACTCCAACAATTACAAGAAGAAGCGTCAGGCTTATTACTACGACAATTAATAATGTTTGAACGTTGTCCATGTTTCAGAAATAAATAATTTTAAGTTTTCAATTTTCATTCAAATTCAAATTTTTAATATTTTAATTTTTAACATTGAAAATTGATTGAAAATTTAAAATTGGTGATTAAAAATTAATTCGTCTGTATCTTGATTGTACGTCGAATTGTTGTCATTTTACCAGATCGGCTAGTTGCTACAATATCAATCTCTTTTGTATCTTTTGTAACTCCAATGCTAACGGAGAATTTTCCGTCGTCCGAGACCAGAACCGGTTGATTATTAACGATAATTTTCGCATCAGTTTCTGTTGAACCAAAAACTAACACCGACCCTCCGCTGACAACCTGTCCCTCCTTTGGACTTTCAATGATCAAGTTCGGTGGTGAAATAAAACGAGAATATTGAAAAACCAAATAACCAAGTACTGTAACCAAAATTACGCCGACCCCCAAGGTAAAGGTTAACTTGGGGCTCCATGTAAATTTGGCTGAAACGTCCGGTTTAGGATTAATGTTTAATTTTTGCGGCGGATAGTCCCTCTTTAGAACCGCAACTGCTAGGTTGGTATCAACTCCGAGCGCAGCCGAGAGGCTTTTTACAAAACCCAACACAGTTGGAAAGGGAGGTAGATCTTCCCATCTCTGTTTTTCTATAGCGTCTAAAAAAGAGTTTTTAATCTTTGTTAACCCTTCAACATCGGCAAGCGAGTATTTTTTGTTAACACGTGCCTGACTTAGAATCTCGCCAATCGTTTTCATATATTTATTTAAATAGCAGGCGACAAGATCTTTTCCGTAGGAAAAGTAGCCTTATCGTTTTCATTTTGTAAGCGAAGCCAAAAACTCATCCGCGTTTTGAATCAATACGTCCCTTGGTTTACTGGATCCGTCAGACGGAGCAATAGCTCCTGACGCCTCAAGTTGGTCCACAATTCTTGCTGCTCTTGCATAGCCAATTGAAAGTCTGCGCTGCAGTAGTGAAGCTGAAGCTCTATCGTACTGGCAAATAATCTGCACCGCTTGTTTAAAAAGATCGTCCATCTCACCTGACACACCGCTAATAGTAACCGATCCGGGTTTGGTCATGGTTGTAACTTCCTCTGTATACTGTGGCCCGATTCCCTGATTTTTAAGAAAATTAACCAAATCCCCAATTTCTTTATCGTTTACAAAAGCGCCCTGAATTCTCATTGGCTTAGCTTGTTCCGGAGGTAAATAAAGCATGTCGCCCCTTCCAAGTAATTTTTCAGCCCCTTGAGTATCTAATATCACTCGCGAGTCAACCTGTGAGGCAACCGCAAAAGCAACCCGAGACGGAATATTGGCTTTAATAAGTCCGGTGATGACATCAACCGAAGGTCTTTGGGTAGCAAGAACCATGTGTATCCCCGTGGCCCGACTCATTTGGGCAATCCTCGTAATTGCGTCCTCGACCTCAACAGGAGAAAAAAGCATAATATCTGCAAGTTCATCTATAAAAAGGAGTATGTAAGGTAGCGCTTGAAACCCGGACATTTCATTATATGAGTCGATGTTTTTTGCTCCCGCCTCTGCAAAAATCTTATAGCGTCTATCCATTTCCGCCAAAATCCAACGAAGAGCTGAGATAACTTTGTCAGGGTCAACTATTACCGGAGAAAGAAGATGGGGAATCCCATTATAGTGAGTAAGCTCTACTCTCTTTGGATCTACCATAATAAGTTTAACTTCGCTTGGGCTTGCTCTAAAAAGGATTGAGGCCAGGAACGCATTGATACAAACAGATTTTCCGGAGCCGGTCTGCCCGGCGATCAGAACATGAGGCATGCGAGCGATGTCTGCGACAATTGGTTTTCCTGAAACATCTAGCCCCAAAGAAACTTCCAACCTACTTTTTGCTGACTGCATTTCTTCCGATTCCATCATCTTTTTCAATGGAACAAATTCTGCACCTCTATTTGGAAGTTCAATTCCAATCAGATTTCTCCCGGGAATTGGTGCTTCAATTCTAATTGTCCCGGTAGGCGCGGCCAAGGCCAAGGCCAAATCCCTCTCAAGCGAGGTTATTTTACTTAATTTTGTTCCCAGGGCAACTTCCAAGGCGTATTGAGTAACGGCCGGACCCAAGTTAACTTCAACCACCCGCGCGGTTATTCCGAATGATTCCAAGGTTTTTTCAATTGTTGCAGCATTTCCCTTAATGTCCCCGCGGTCCGCCTTTCCACCTTCAGTCTCGGTTAAAAGATCAAGGCTCGGATATTTCCAAACTTTCTCCTCACCCGGAATATTGCTTACCAACTTTTGCTCAAGAGGTTCATGGGGAATATTTACAGATGTATGCGCAGGCCGGGACTCTCCGCCCATTTTAAATGGTCCTTTGCTCATGAGTTTTCCGCCAATTTTCATTTGCCCGCCGTAAACATACCCTGACCCTGTTTTGAAAACCGAAACTATAATTTTTACAACTTGATCAATCGAGGTGTTAAAAAGAACTATCAAACCAACCAAACTTGTGCCAATCAAAATTATTCCAGCCCCAACTCCCGTGACCAGGGCAGAGATTGCCTCCCAAGACGCTAAACCAATAATTCCGGCCCGAAAGAGGGTCATAACGGAAATAAAAAAAAGCATGCCCCCAACAACTACATTGGGCTGCCCCAGTGGAAACTTAATTTTCGAAACCAGAAAGGCAAATGCCAAAAAAAGGAATGGTAAGAAAAGCGCCGACCAGGAAAAATAAGAAATTAGAAGATCATTGAACGACCGAAGAATGGCTCCCTGCCGGGAAAATGAGATAAGAATTAAACCCGCAAGAGCAAAAAAGAAAATTTGAGAAATGGAAAAAACCGTTTCTTTTTTGAGCTTTAATCTGAACCCCCTCTTTGTAAATCTCTTTCTATGTTTCATCGCATACCCATTCTATATCGAAGTGGAGCTAAACCTCAACAACAACAGGTAAGATCATTGGTCTTCGGCGGGTCTTTTCATAAAAATATTTCTCCAAAAAATCTATCGCAGTATTTCTGATAACATTAACGTCCTTTACTTTCCTTCTCTGAAATTCCCCCACCAAATCCCGTGATGCATCGTCTAAAATTTTGCCGTATTTTTGTTCAAAAACGAATCCGCGGGAAAGAAGTTCCGGCACGTCCATTATTACTTTCTCATTACGATCAAAATGAACCAAAGCTATAACTATTCCTTCTTTAGAAAGAATGTGCCGATCCCGTAAAACCGTGTTTCCCACATCTCCAATTCCAAGACCATCAACTAAAACGCTTTTTACATGAATGTGTCCACTACGTCTGGCGTTTTGTCCGGAAAACTCAACAATATCTCCATCTTTTAAGGCCAATGTATCAGATTCTTTTGCCCCCATACTCTGGGCAATCAACCCGTAAGCCCGCATATGACGAATTGTTCCTCCGATAGGAATAAAATATTTTGGCTTGACAAGAGCAAACAACATTTCTATGTCTTTCTGAGATCCGTGACCGGAGACGTGTAAATCCTCCTGCATATCGTAGTAATGAACGTCAACATCGCTTTCAATAAATTTATCAACCAAAAAATCAATACTGTTTTTGCTTCCCGGAGGCCCGGGGTCGGCTGAAAAAATGACAGCATCACCCTTCCCAATCGACAAGTAATCGTGCTGACCTAAGGCTAACCGATAGAGGGCGCTTCCAGGTTGTCCATAACAGCCGGAGATAATGTAAACAAGCTGATCCGGACGGAATTTCGCCGCCTGCTTGGAACGAACCACGACTCCTTCAGGAAAAAACAAAAATCTCAAATCTCTTGCTATCTCCGCTTTCTTTTCAATTGAACGACCTATAAGAACCACTTTTCTCCCTAAATGCCCCGCAGCATTAATCATCTGCTGCATCCTGCTGATATTACTTGATATTGTAGTGAAATAAATTTTTCCTTTCGCCTCCCTGGAGACGTTTTCGATTCTTTCCTCTATCGCCTTTTCACTTTCTGTGTAGCCGGGGTTTGATGCGCCAAGTGAATCAGAGGCGAGTGCAAGTGCACCGCTGGAAGCAAGTGAGGCAACCTTACCAACGTCAAAAGGCCTACCGTCAACTGGTGTCCAATCAAATTTGTAATCCGGAACATGGAACATCTTACCTTCAGGAGTATCTATACAATAACCAACACCGTCCGGAACCGAGTGGGCAACTCTAAACGGGGTTATTTTAAATACTCCCAAAGATATTACATCACGATCAGGGTCAAAAACCTTAAGTTGAACTCCACGCATACCATAATCATCAAATTTATCCTGAATAAACCCAGCAACCAACTTTGTGGAATAAATGGGAACGTTAACGTCCTTGAGAAGAAAAGGCAAAGCACCAAGGTGGTCTTCGTGTCCGTGGGAGATAAGAATTCCTCTTAATTTTTGCTTATTCTGAATAATGTAAGTAAAGTCAGGAATGACCAAGTCAACTCCAAACATCTCGCTATCGGGAAATCCCACACCACAATCAACGACTATCATGTCATTGCCGTATTCATAGACATAAAGATTCTCCGTTACATCCGTGGTACCTGAGAGGGCGATAAATTTTAAGCTATTCATAAATGAAACAAGGTAAAATTTCGGCTTATAAAGCCGTGAACTTTAAAGTATTTGTATTTTTCATAATTGAAAAGTTTCGACTTCTAAAATCGTGAACTTTAATGAAGATTTCATATGAGACTATTTTGTTCTACCTTAACTGTATCATTTTTTGAATTAAATATC
>Ga0075682_111_pt1 | contig 15849 bp, 17 predicted proteins | sample RifGroA2_FD_68251 | JGI IMG/M metagenome (GOLD analysis project Ga0075682, IMG submission 68251) | Microgenomates (Woesebacteria) bacterium GW2011_GWA2_40_7b | reverse complement strand
ATTCAAGAGCTGGTAAATTTACTTCGGGGAAAAGGCGGACGAATAAATAAGTATTATCTCCAAGACTGGAATAAAAACAAACACGCGATTGTGTTTCTTAATGGTTGGTTTGGAGGTAAAAACATCCGTGAAGCTCTTCTAAAGGCGTTGACATAACAATGGGTTGTGAATATCTCCGAATTCTGATATAATAGCCCTAGCTTGAACTATAGAGGACTCCATAACTAAATTCTTCAGGCCAAAATTCGAATGAGGGGTGAAAAATAAATGGATAAAAGATTGTTTGTAGCAGGACTTCCCTATTCTTTAAACGACCAGGCTTTGGCAGACTTGTTTGCGGAGTCGGGAAAGGTAATATCTGCAAATGTAATTATCGACCGAGACACCGGACAAAGCAAAGGGTTTGGATTTGTGGAAATGGAAACCAGTGAAGAAGCACAAGGTGCTATCGCTAAGTTGAATGATTTTGAAATTGAAGGACGTAAAATTGTTGTTAACGTAGCCAGACCCAGAGAGGAAAGACCACAGGGAAATTTTGGCGGAGGAGGACGGGGAGGATATGGAAACGACCGACCAAGAAGTGGTGGATTCAAGGGACGCGGCGATAGAAATAGATATTAATATGAGTTCTACAAGCACAACTGTTTGTGTCAGATGTGGAAAACAGAGAATAGTTCTTTCTGTGACTAAAGGAATGGCAGGCAATAGCGCCATAACAACAACGGAAACAATATGCCCCGACCAGGATTGTCAAAAAAAGGTTGATGGAATGTTGGGTCTGGAACAGGAAAAGCGTCACCAGTCATTTCTTTTGAGAGAGAAAAAAATGTCCGCAAGAAAGCCTGTTAAAACCTCCAATTAATTTACCTACTCATATCTAATCGCCTCAATCGGTGGAAGTTTGGCGGCACGTTTGGCGGGAAACACTCCAAAAAATATTCCTATGACTGAGGATATTACAAAAGTTACTATTACTGAAAATAGATTAATTGATGCCGGGAAAAAAATCCTAATAACAAGAACAATAAGAGCCGCCAAAATAAGTCCTATCGTTCCGCCAAAAATTGAGAGTATCAAAGATTCTGTAAGAAATTGAAGCATTATATCACGCTCGGTTGCCCCCACTGCCCGCCTGATCCCAATTTCTTTTGTTCTTTCTGTAACAGTTGCATACATAATATTCATAATTCCAATTCCTCCAACAACAAGAGAGATAGATCCGATTGCCACAAGTACCGTGTTTATTATCCCAAATATCTGATTTATTGAGTTAAGAAGTTCTGCTTGTTCGGTAACGGCAAAGTCTTCGGCCCTATACCTTTCCAAAAGTTTAATCTCAGCTTTTTGTTTGGCGATAGATACCAGGTTGTCCGATTTTACCCCAAGGTAAATTGCCCAAAACTTTTTTTCCGGATTCATGCTGCCGTATGTTGTTCTATATGGAATAAAAATTGCGCTGTCTGCCTGCGAATCCCCCTTTTTCTTTGCAACCCCGATTACTTTAAACCTTTGTTTTTCAAAACGGATAGTCTTTCCAACTGCATCAGACTCTACTCCAAACAAATCGCGGGCGATAGTGCTCCCTAAAACCGCAACTTTTGACCCTCCTTGAATATCAGCTTTGCCGAAAAGTTCACCTGATTCCGTCTCAACATTCATTAAACTCCAACCGTCTTCATTTATTCCCATGACACTTGTGACCTTTTTTTCACCTCCGGCTTCCACTGATGTGCCTTTCATAAATATCGGAACCACATAATCAATTTCCGAAATTCTTTTGAGACCGGCTACATCTTTTTCATCAAAACTTGCCCCGCCAACAGTTCCTTGGCCGCCAAAACCTGCCCCTCCCTCACCTGTAAAACCGCTCCCGGGAAGAATCATAATAAGGTTTGCCCCCATGTTTTCGAATTGACCTTGAATATAATTTTTTAGACCCAATCCCAAAGAAATTAACATAACAACAGACAATACCCCGATCATAATTCCGAGAGACGTTAAGGCGGTTCTTACTTTATTTCTCCTAAAGTCCTCAATCGCCGCTTTAATTAAATGTAATATTTCGTTTTGATTAGTCATTCTTACAAATATCTGTCTACAATTTGTCCGTCTTTTATATAAATCGTTCTTTTTGTTTTTGCGGCAATATCATGCTCATGCGTGACCAGGATTACGGTCACTCCAAATTCTTTATTTAGAGAACTTAAAATCGTCAATATCTCGCCTCCCGTTTTACTATCCAAATTTCCGGTTGGTTCATCCGCAAGAATAATTTTAGGGCTCATAACGAGAGCCCTGGCAATAGCTACACGCTGTTGCTGTCCTCCCGAAATTTTATTCGGAAAGAAATTTTTTCTTTCGAGGATGCCAAATTTTTTGAGCAGCTCCTCCGCACGGGCTACCGCATTAAATTTTAAGGGTTCCTTTGAATACCGGGTGGGTAGAAGCACGTTTTCAAGAACCGTAAACCTATTTATTAGATTAAAAGATTGAAATACAAAACCGACGGTTTTATTTCTAATTTTGGAAAGTTCATTATCGGAAAGCTTGGAGATGTCGCTGCCTTCTAAGATAACTTTGCCGCTAGTGGGTTTTTCCAAAAGTCCGATTATATGCATCAGAGTGGATTTACCACTCCCTGAAGTCCCCATTATACCTATAAACTCTTCTTCCTTAATCAAGAGGTTAATATTTTTTACTGCATTAACACCTTCATCCCCAACTTGATATGATTTACATACATTCTCAAGTTTAATCATACAAAATATCGCCCTCTTTTACCCCTGTCGTAATTTCTATCCTCTCCTCACTTTCAACCCCAACGCTGACCCTGCCCTTACTGTTCTTTTTACCCAGGTCAACATATTTTCCGTCTTTATCCGAATGCACAAATTTTGAAGGCGCATACAAAACGTCCTCTTTCTGGGAAAGAATGAACTTGGCATCTCCCGTCATGCCAATACGTGGTAGTAGATCTCCCAAACTCTTTTGATCAAGATTAACTTTAATCTTATAAACAGTTCCGCTTTCACCCGTAATTGGTGTATAACTGACATAGGCTACCTTGCCTTTGATTTCTTTATCTTTATATGAATCCAAAACTATGGCTACTTCCTGACCAATTTTAGTATTAATTACCTCACTCTGGTCAGCTTGAACCTCAAAATAAATAGTTGCAGGGTCAACTATTTCAACTTGGGTATCCCCGAGAGTGACATTCACTCCCGGAATTGAGAAAGGAAGAGACACGACAAGGCCGGCAAACGGAGCAAATAAAGTTGAATTCCTAAGGTTATATTCCGCAGCCTTGATTGCATCGTAGGCATTATCTCGGGCGACCTCTGCGGCCGTACGTGTGGCCTTCTGAGTATAACTTTCGTCCACCGCATGGTCCTTAACACTATCTACAGCGTTTTCAGCTGCAGCCTGGTAGTTTCGTAAGTTATTAAGGGCCTGTTGATATACGGTATTGAGCACTGTTTTATCAAGAGAGATGAGAGCTTGACCCTTATTTACTTTTTGCCCCTCACTAACCCCTACCCAAGCAATTTTTCCTGAGGTCGGGAACGCCAAAAGAGAATATTTTTCAGCTTTAATAGAACCCGTAAGAATAAGTTCTTCACGAACCACTCCTCTTTGAATGGTAAAGGTTGCAACTTCTTTTTTGGATATTTCTTTAATCAGCAAAAATCCAACTCCAAATATCAAAATGGTAATTACCACCCAAAACCACTTTCCCAATTTTTTTCTAAACTTCTTAAACCGATCAGATATCTTTGCCATCCAAAAGCGTTCCCAATTCTACGCCTAAACACTCGTTATTTGAAGAGGATATTAAAAAGGTTTCTTAAAAATGAGGGTTTGGCTACAACCTCAATTTTTTGATTCCCCCATGTTCTGTAATAAATCCAAGCACCCTGACGTGATCCCGTACCGGGTCTGCTCTGATCGGGGCTTCTCCATGTTGCCCAGACGTCGCCCTGCTTAATTCCGCGCTGACGCATCCGATCCATCGCGTGGTTTGTCCAGATAACTCCGCCGAAATGATTATTGTACATAGAAACTGGTTGTTGGAAATTGGAAAGTAGTAATAGAAATTAGAAAAGAGAAATTAGGATCTAAGATCATGGTAATTTGTCCATACCTGCTTAAGCTTTGTTAACTGTCTACAAATCACGTCATATTGACCTATTAACTCCAAACACTTTTTGGAATCAACATAACCACTATAGACATCAACACAAATCATTAAGTGATGGATCATTTCGTTGCATTCACCGATAGTATCATCAATATATTTCCTCCAATATAACTTCTGGTATCGTTTAGCAAAACCTTCTGCGATCAAAGCCGGGCCAGCCTTACAACATCTTCTTATCTGATCCGCAAGATCGAATTTTTCTTCCTTCGGAAGATTCGGGACCACTTCTTTCAAACAAACAAGCATGGTACTATACAGACTTTTATATACAATCAGATCCTTAAAACTCTTAATCGTGTTTCCAGTTTCCGTCATCCTATTTCTACAACCAATTTCCAGTTTCTAACAACTATTTTTCTTGCCGAATTTCTTCCAAAAGTTCTGTGGCTAGTCCCCCAATCTCCTGTCTTATAAGGTCTTCAATGTTGCCACTTACCTTCTTTCTTAAATAACCAAAAAGTAATTCTTCGTCGTGCGGGCTTTTGTGGAACATTCCCAAAAACTCTTCATGGTGCTCCCGGGGAAGGCTGCCAAGAATACAACCGATTACCTTATGATGAACTATTTCGTCAATAAGCCCCCAAAGCTCCTCCTTCTCTTCAGAGGTTTTGGCGACTTTCTTAATTTGTTTGTCGATCTTCCCCAGCTCAACCAAATGATCGTAGAAAATTTTTGTCATGTTTGTGTAAATGCAACTCCCGGTATATTGACATCATTGTACTCCACGGGTCCAAGCGGAACCTTATTATCCGGATCGTCAACAAAAAAAATTATCACCGGTCCCTTTTTATACCGCGACCCTCCAAGGTAATCCATTACTTCGGGACTGCCGCCAAAATGTTTACCTGTCCAGGCGGCGGGTCCGGCATCGGCTATATTGGCCACAACCGCATTGCCGTTCATGGTATTTACTATCAAAACCTTCCTATGTTTATACCATTTTTGCAAATATGGCTGACGGGTGCTCCAATCGGGCAGATATAGGGTTTGAACAACTGCATACCATTTTTCGTTTTCTGCAGGAACATACCCCCAAGCGCCCAAACCTGGTGCCATTCCTTCGTCGTTCTCCGGAATTTTAGGATGCCCGGCCATGGTATCTCCCGGAAAACGCGCCAAATGCTGTTCTGCCCCGATATACCCATAGGTGGTATTCAAATGTTCACCTTCCAGAGTAGCCCGGGCATTTACACCAACCGTTTGACTAAACACCTGCTCCAAAGTTTTTTCCTGAGACCGATCCAGAGGGCCTATTTTTTGAGGCAATATCTGACGCAGGGAATCCAAAAGTGCTTGCTGTTTTGGAACGTTGGCGCCACCAGAAGTAAAATCCGTAACATTTTTGATAATTTCTGCTACCGCCGGCATTCCTTTAAATATGGGCGTGGGTGAAAAAAGAAGAGTTCCGGTTAATGCCCCTGTTGTGATCACTTTTGCGGAATGTTCCCTAATCTTCCCTAAATTGATTCCACGGTCGTCAAAAAATTTATTGGCGTGCGGATACTTTTCAGCAAAGGATTTCTTAACTTCAAAACTCTTTAATTTGAGTTTGTTGCGAAAATACTCACTACCAACTCTTTCCTCGTTTATTTTATATGTAGTTCCGGGCGGGTCGTGAGACATGTTTTAGTAAATTCTAAATCCTAAACTCTAAATTCTAACTAAATATAAAAATCAAATTTCAAAAAACAAAATTGTGCGACTAACTTTAAAGGGTAACCCCTTAAAGTACTAATTTCAGTCTTTTTAATGTTTTCTCTTTTCCCAAAATTTCGATTGATTCGTTGATTGGCGGGGTAAACTTACTTCCAGTTATTACCACCCTCAGGTCCATGAAAAAGTCGCCTACTTTATAATTATTATCTTTTGGAACCTGGTCAAACTTTGCAAGCTCGCTAAAATCACTCAATTTCTTGATCCGATCTTTTACCAGTTTTGTAATAGAAAATTGAACAGATTGGTCTAATTGGGCAAATTGGGAAGATGCTGATTGAAACTTGGCATTTAAACTTTCGTCAGAAAGTTTGCGAATATAGTATCCGTTAAACCAATCAAGTTTGTCTATTAAGAATCTCGGGTTTGCTTCCTGAAAGCCGTTAATGTCAAACTGCTCGACAAATTCGGAAAGTGTGAAAATCTCACGATTATCTTTTGGCGCCCAGCCAAGAAGCATAATAAAGTTTAGAAGTGCCTCAGGCAGATATCCTTGTTTAAGAAATTCCTCGGCAAAAACTGAATCCCGACGCTTAGATAGTTTTTTACCAGTTTCCGCCGAGAGGATGTCCGTTAAATGCCCTATTTCCGGCCTTTTCCCCCCTAGGTATTCAAATACCAAAAGGTGAATCGGGGTTGATGGCAGCCAGTCATGCCCCCTAAGAATATGGGAGATTTTCATTTCAAGGTCGTCGACCACCACCGCCAAGTGATAAGTCGGGAATCCGTCGGATTTAAGCAGGGTTGCATCATAAACAGTATCCGTATTCCAGGAAATTTCTTTTTTATGAACGAAGTCATGGTAACTAACGATCTTATTTTCCGGAACCTTAATTTTTACGGCGCCAGACGTAAAGTTCTTGTCCCGGCACGGATCCCTAAGTTCAACCGAAAAACCTTCCTCTTTGGCATTTTTAGCTTTGCACACACAATAAAATGCATGACCATCCTCAACTAATTTTTCCGCTGCATTTTTATATAAAGCTAGACGTTCTGATTGAACGAAAAACTCATCCCAGGTAAGCCCAAACTTTTTCAAAGTTTGTTGCAAAGCTTCCGTTGCTCCCTTTACTTCCCTTTTTTGATCGGTATCTTCAATCCTCAATACAAAATCTCCCTTTTCGTGTTTCGCCAATGCAAAAGCATACAAAGCGGTCCTAAGGCTGCCTATATGCAAAAATCCTGTCGGAGATGGTGCAAAACGGGTCCTGGGATGGTGAGCCTGCCGAACCATGCGGGTATTGGTCATCGTAATCGAATTTTACAGCACTTTCAGAAGTGATGCTACAAGTTGTCGCATAAACAACTTCTACAACATAATAGATTGAACAGGAAGCTCTTCACCTATATACTAAATATTAACATTGGGTATAAGTTTTTCTTAATTATCATGACAGGACTGACCAAAATAGCCATAACCGCAAGAAAAATAATCCGGTATACCATTTTTTTTATAATTTTCCTGACCGTCGGCAAGGTTGTCCTAGATCTCTCAATTAAAACATATCGAAAGGCTTTTCCTTCTCCTCCGCCCCCTCCCACCGTAAAATTCGGGAAACTGACAAAAATTCCTCTCCCGGAGGCTTCTGCCGGTGCCCAACTAACTTATGTTCTGGAAACTCCCGAGGGTGGTTTTCCAACAAACATTCCGGCACAGGTAAAAGTATTCTTTATGCCAAGAGCTAATCCAAACTTGCTTTCTCTTGATGTGGCCAAGGAGAAAGTCAGAGCTCTGGCATTTACAAACGATCCAATTCAGCAGTCAGACACTTTGTATAAATTTAATAATCCGGATTTTCCTTCTGCAATAGAAATAAATATCATCACCGGCAGTTTCTCTATAAGCTATGATCTATCTATCGACAAAACTCCTTTAGACCAAAAACCTCCTGTTCCCGAAGTCGCCGCTTCCGAATTTCGAGGCCAGCTTTCAAACGCGAATGTTCTTCCGGATGATTTGACGGGAACCACCACACATAACTTTTTTAAGTTAACAAATAACGGTTTAACTCCTGCTGTTTCTCTTTCGGAATCAGATGTGGTAAAGGTGAATTTATTTAGAAAAAATTACGACAATTTACCCAGTCTGACCGCAAAACCGGATGAGGCCAATATCTGGGCAATAATCGGTGGTTCCAGTAACCGCGAGCAGCGAATTATTGCAGCAGAGTACCACTATCATCCGGTTGATGAAACTCAGTTTTCAACCTATCCAATCAAAACTCCTGAGGAGGCGTTTGGGGAGCTAGGGTCCGGTAACGCTTACATTGCCGACCTTGGAATAAACAAGGATGGAGACACTCTCAAAATTCGAAGAATATATCTTGCTTATTTTGACCCAGATGAAGTTAGCGATTTCTTTCAACCCATTTATGTTTTTGAAGGAGATAATGGATTTACAGCCTATATTCCTGCCGTAACAGCAGACTATTACGGGGAATAAATTCAAAACTCTAAACAATAAATTCTAACTAAACTCAAATGCCTAAAGATCAAAATACAAAATACGATCTTGAAGAAAGAACTCAGAAATTTGCAAGTAATAACAGAAAATTTATTAAACTTCTCCCCAGAACAATTTGTAATATAGAAGACGGAAAACAGCTAGCCAGATCCTCCGGATCAATCGCCGCAAATTATATTGAGGCCAATGAATCCTTGAGCAAGAAAGATTATTATTTTAGAGTTAAAGTTTGCAGAAAAGAAGCAAAAGAAAGCAAATTATGGTTAAGTATTTGCGATACTGGAAATAACAAAGAATTAGAAGAATTTAGAAAAAGCTTAATCAAAGAAGCCTCAGAACTAACAAGAATCTTCGGATCAATTGTTGAGAAAGGCAAATCTAATTAATAACCTTATCCCAAATGGCGTGTGGAGATTTATAACCCAACCTCAATAAAAAGTTCTGGACTGGCTTGTTAAAAGTATAAACCCTTCCTTGAAGTCTTTGTATTTTATTTTGCTTCGCAATTTTTTCAGCTTCTTTAATAAGGAGAGTTGCGATTCCCATTCTTCTATACTCTGGTAAAACGTAAGCATCGTCTAAGTAAAAGATTTTATTGTGTTTGAAAAAGCTTGGTATTTCTTGAATATCAGCTCTTTGAAACCCTGCAAATTTACCATCAACCTCAGCCACTATTACAAACGAGGTGTTGGGATTTTTATTTGTCGAGGAGTTGTGGTTCTTTTTCTGCATGTTCCACCCAAGAATCAATTAAGCTTTCTTTAATTTGTGGAATATCCTTTGAATTTCCCTTTCGTATTTTTATCATTTGAATTTTAGATTTCGTTAGAATTTAGGATTTAGAGTTTTGAATTTGTTGGAACAACTTCCTGCCAACTATAGTTGGTGAATATCCAATCAATTAGCTCTTTGGTTTCTCCAAATCTGTCCTGGCTTCCCAAAACGGCAATAATAACCCTATGCCCGTCCCGTTCAATGTAAGTAACAAGATTTTCGCGGGCGTTTTTTGTCCAACCTGTTTTAACCCCAAGAACTCCAGGCACCGATCCTAAAAGCTCGTTAATATTTCTTAGGTTGTAAATGCTTTTACCTGTGACGTCCGTAACCGTAACCTGTTTAGTCCCGACTATTTTGGCAAATTCCGGGTTTCTCATTGCAACCTCTGAAGCCCGCACCAAGTCTTTTGCGGTCGAATGCTGTCTGATTCCGTCCAAACCCACCGGATTTTCAAAATGGCTGTTTATCATAAAAATTTCAGCCGCTTTAGTGTTCATCGCATCGATAAAATCACTATAGCCTCCTTGGAAATTTTGGGCCAAAACCATGGCGGCATCATTTGCAGAATAAACCAAAAGTCCGTACAGCAAATCTTCAACTTTCATTTGCTCGCCAGGGTAGAGTCCCATTTTTTGACCGTCAACTCTCACACCCTTACCCACCGTTAAAACCTGATCAAGTTGGTAATTATCCAGTGCCACCAACGCAGTAATAATCTTTGTGGTTGAGGCCGGAAGCAGTGCTGCATCCGCATTTTTTTCATAAAGCGGAACTCCGGAATTTAAATCAACTGCAAAAGCTCCCTGGCCGGAAATAACAGGGAAGAAAAACTCGGCCGCCAGAACCGGGTTGGGAGGAAAAGCTCTAGGGGGTTGATTGGATAAATGATTAATTAGTTGATTGGGAACTACAATTTGACCTGAAATTGCAAGAGCGGTTGAGGAAATAAAAACAAAGGCCAACATTACAAAAAACAAAAAATTAGTTTTTTTAGTAAGAAGCTTCATTTCTTTACAACTTTAATCCCCAGCTCTTTTAGCTGGCCATCCGTGGCTTCGCTAGGCGCGTCGAGGACTGAAGTTTGTCCTGATGCAGTTGTCGGATATGCCATCACCTCTCTTACGCTTGGCTCTCCAAGTATTGCCATTAAAAATCTATCAAGTCCTGGAGCAATTCCACCATGGGGAGGAACTCCGTACTTAAAAGATGTGAGCATGTGTTCAAACTCTTTCTTTTGTTCCTCCGAAAAACCTATTAAGTCAAAAACTTTTTTCTGTATCTCTGGTTGGTGTATTCTTATACTTCCGCCTCCAATTTCGAATCCATTCAAAACCAAATCGTGTTGCAATCCTCGAACCTTTCCGGGATCGGTGTCCAAAAGTTTTACATCATCGGGATGGGGAGCGGTAAACATATGGTGCGAGGGTGCCCACTTAGAAGAGCCAGAACCATAAAAGAAATCTTCTTTTGACTGCTCGTTAAATAATGGAAAATCGATAATCCAAGAAAATGCAAGTTCGTCCGAATTGTTTTTGTCCTTTCTTAAATCCGGCTTGTCCGAACCGTATTTAGCTACAGCATCCTTGTGAGAAATTCGGGGCCAAGGGGTTTTCTGGATTCGTTTTTCGGGGAAAAGCTCAGCGACCAACGTCGAAAACATTTTTTCAGTTAAATTTAAAATATCTTCTTGAGTGATAAAGGACATTTCCATATCAAGTTGGGTAAATTCTCCATAGGCTCTATCACGTCTCGGGTCCTCATCTCTAAAACACCTTGCCAGCTGAAAATACCTTTCAAAACCGGCGACCATTAGAAGTTGTTTGTATTGTTGAGGAGATTGGGGTAAAGCGTAGAATTTACCCTGCTGAAATCTTGAAGGAACTAAAAAATCGCGTGCTCCCTCCGGTGTAGTTTTGGTTAAAATTGGGGTTTCTATTTCAACAAAATCATTACTCAGAAGCCAATTCCTCAAAAAAGCCGAAACTTTTGATCTAATCCGAATATTTTTTGCCATTCTGGGACGCCTTAAATCCAAATATCTATATTTATTTCTAATTTCCTCATCAATATCATATCCGTCACCGTTTATAGGAATTGGAAGTTCATGAGCCAAAGAAATCACTTTAAATTCTTCAATCTGAACTTCAACGTTACCGGTTTCAAGATTTGGATTTATCAGATTTTCGGGCCGTTCTGAAACTTTGCCTGTTATTTCTATCACTGACTCTGTAGTCACTTTTGAAAGGTCTTTTCCCACACACTGAACTATTCCGCTTCTGTCTCTAAGGTCGACAAAGGTAATTTTTCCATGATCACGAATCGAATCTACCCAACCTTCAATTTTTACCTTCTCTCCGACTTTCTTAGGAGTATCTGTGGTCAATGTTCTTTCCATATACAGGCAATTCTAACCTTTTTAGGCCTCGCTTCGCAATTGCTTCTTTATTTCACCGCGTGCTATGGCAGTTACGGCAAACTCAATCCATCTTGGATTCGGTTTTTTCGGATTCTTGCTCTTCAGAATTTCTACAACCTGGCCACTTCTAAGCTTGTAATCGAGTGGAACTATCTTTCCATTTACTTTTGCACCCGTCAAATAATTTACAAGTTTAGTATGAACCGCATAGGCAAAATCTACGGGCGTAGCTCCTGCCGGCAAATCGTAAACGTCTCCCATTGGGGTAAAAACAAAATTCCGATGTTTAAACGTGTCAAATTTAACAGTTTTTAAAAACTCTTCAGAATCCGTAATCTCGTTTTGCCAATAAACAAGCTGCTTAACCCAGGAAAGTTTTTCACTCGAAGGAATAATCCCTTTTTCCAGTTTTGAATCGCTTTGCCCTATTCCCTTTTCTTCAGAATACGACCAATGGGCTGCTATTCCATTTTCCGCCTCTTCGTGCATCTGAAAAGTACGGATCTGAACTTCAACCATTCTTCCATCCGGACCAAAAACCTTAGTATGAAGTGATTTATAACCATTGGGTTTTGGTTGCGCAATAAAGTCTGAAACTCCGATAGAAGGAACGGGCTTGTAGGCTGAGTGAACAACTCCCAAAGCCCTGTAGCAATCCGAAATGGTTGGAACCAATACTCTTAAGGCAATAATGTCGTGGATTTTTTCAAAATCCCAATCTATCTCGGGCCTTTCCAGTTTTACCCAAAGCGAATAGAGATGTTTTTTTCTACCATTAACTATTACTTCGATTTTTTCCAAAGAAAATTTCTTAAGAAGAGTTTTTTTCATCTTCTGAATATGCCTTTCAGCATTTTTGTAAACGGCAACCGATTCACTTTCTATTTTCCTATATTCCCTTGGGTATACGTACGTAAACGACAGATCTTCAAGTTCTCCTTTGACCTGACCCATGCCCAATCTTTCAGCAAGGGGAGCGTACACCTCCAAGGTTTCCCGACCGTTTTCAATTTGTTTTTCACGGGAAAGTGCTTCCAAAGTTCTCATGTTGTGAAGTCTGTCGGCCAGTTTTACTAAAATTACCCTTAAATCTTTAGCCATAGCCAGAAGCATTTTACGTAGATTTTCTACAAACTCTTCAGCCTTACTTCCTTTAAGTCTTAACTCTGTAACTTTGGTGACACCGTTTACCAAACGCGCCACACCCGCTCCGAATTCAGTAACTAAGTCTTCCCTCGTGGCACCTCCATCCTCCACGGTATCATGTAATAAACCTGCCATAATACTAGTCGTATCCAACCTCCATGAAGCTAGAATAAGAGCCACATTTAGTGGATGAGTAATATACGGTTCGCCGCTTAGTCTTTTTTGGCCAGTATGAGCGGCCTTTGCAAATTCCCAAACTTCTTTAAGCTTTTTTATGTCAGCATTCTTATTGTAAGTTTGTATAGATTCCAAAAGCTTATCAAATTGCTTCTCCATGTTAGTGAGTTATTATATCCTTAACCTTCAGTTGAAGTGATTTGTAACCGTTCCAAGTATTGTTCTCCAAATTATAAGCAACGTCAATTTTTATATCCGGTGTTAACTTTGAGTAAATTTGTCCCCCATTGAAATATATTGAATTAAAAATATGTTCATAAGGTTTATCCGCCAATCTTATTTTTAAATGCTTTCCTTCAGCACCGATTTTTTTTACTTCAACAATTTCTACGTTCTTTGTTGCAAAGATTGGGGCAGAGTTACCTAAACCTGTTGGATTAAATCCTTCAAGTTTTTCCGATAATTCATCATCAAGTTGATCAAATGACAACTCCATGTCTATTTTTAATTTCCTTTGCAACATTTCATCTGTCAGAAGTTTATCGGCAATCTTGTTTATCTCTCTTGTAAATTTCGGAATTAATTTTGTATCTACAGAAAATCCAGCTGCCATTGGGTGCCCTCCGCCTTCCAAAATTAATCCGGTTGCCTTAATTGCTTCTATAATATTAAATCCGGAAACAGATCTTGCAGACGCTTTTGATTCTTTTCCTTTTTTGGAAAGAACTATTACCGGTCTATAAAATTCTTCTACCAATTTTCCTGCTACTAACCCAATCACGCCTTCATGGTAACTTTTGTGCGCCAAAACGATAACTTTATCTATGTGACCCTTCGACTTGCCTCGCACTTCACTTAGGGCGTGTACTACCGCTTCGTCAACTATTTTTTGTCGATCGAAGTTTGTTTTGGACAGTAACTTCGATAATTTTAAAGCTTTATCTGTCCGCTTTGTACAAAGAAGCCTTAAGGAATCAATTCCGGCAGCTAAACGCCCCATAGCATTAATGCGTGGCGCAATTATGTAATTAACTTCATAGGTCCCCACTTCGCCAAGGCTCCGCGGGGCAAGCCCAATTTTTGCTTCTTCAAAAAGAGCTAGTAATCCGGGGCGTTTTGTTTTATTTAACTGTTTCAAACCATACTTAACGATTGATCTATTAATTCCTATAAGTGGCATTTGATCTGCAATTGTTCCAACCGCCGCGAGTTCGAGCCCACTGACAAGGGCCCCCCTTGTCAAAGAGAGTTCCTTTGCAAAAAACCAGGCAAGGGCAGAGCCACAAACAGCAGTAGCATGTAGCACGTAGGGGGTAGCAAGCTTCTTAGTTCCTTTTTGATGATGGTCCACTACAATTACATCAATTCCCAGATCTTTAGCCTTTTTTATTCCCTCATATGCCACTATCCCGTTGTCAACCGTAACTATAAGTTTGAGGTTAGGTGTTCGAGCTTTGAGCTTAGTAACACTTTCAGTATTGATGCCATATCCTTCTTCAAATCTATCCGGAATATGGGGTAGAACATCAAGTCCGAATTCATGCAGCGTCTCCCACATAATGGCGGTTGCCGTTATTCCATCCGCATCATAATCACCGTAAACAATAACACTTTCCTTATTTTCCCTAGCTTTTTTAATCCGATCAATAGCTTTTTTAATCTCTGATTCTTTTATATTAAGGGATTTTAGGGGAATTTTAAGGGGGTCTAGGGGTTCAAAAAATTCCTTTTTATCTTTAATCCCTCTATTTTTTAGAAGTGTTTCGATAATATCTTTACTTGCTTTACTAAGAATTTGCCAGTTCATATTGGTATAATGGTATCACAATGAAAATTGATCTTCCCGAATCTGTAAAACAAATATTAGATAAATTTTCCAAAGCTAAATATGAAATTTATATCGTTGGCGGAGCAGTCCGGGATATTTTAATGGATCAGAACGCAAAAGATTGGGATTTTACGACAAACGCAACTCCGGAAGAAATTTTACAGTTGTTGCCCGGCGGGCTTTACAATAATCAATTTGGAACCGTTTTTACAGACAACCCCGACGACACTGAAAGGCCCCACGAAATTACCACATACCGAACCGAAGAAGGCTATGAAGATTTTCGGCATCCGACAAAAATTGTTTGGGGAAAAAGTTTAAAAGAAGACTTGGCTCGCCGTGATTTTACGATAAACGCGATGGCGCTTGAGGTAAAAGGTAAAAGACAAGAGGTAAAAGATTCTTATGACGGACAAACAGATCTGAAAAATAAACTTATTAGGGCTGTGGGGAATCCTGATGAACGTTTTGGCGAAGATGCGTTGAGAATGATGAGGGCTGTTAGAATTGCCGCAGAGCTTGGATTTACCATCGAAGAAAAAACATTTGAGGCAATCAAAAAAAACGCAACTTTGATAGGCAAAATTGCTAAGGAAAGGGTAAAAGACGAACTCTTTAAACTCATAGCCTCTCAAAATCCGTATGATGGAACCATTCTTCTTAGAAACTCAGGTCTTATGCAAGAAATTTTACCGGAAATGGAAAAATGTTTCGGAGTTGAGCAAAAATCCCCAGGCAGGCACCATATCTATGACGTTGGAAACCATCTTTTAATGTCTCTCAAGTTTTGTAAATCCGAAGATCCTATAACCAGATTTGCAACTTTGATTCATGATATAGGCAAGCCTCAGACTTATAAGAAACTGGCAACGGGTGTGATAACTTTCTATAATCATGAAATGGTTTCGACGAAGATTGCACAGAATTTGGCCGAGCGACTTAGATTCTCACGGAAAGAAACAGAAAAATTCATAACTCTGGTCCGCTGGCATCAGTTTACGGTTGACGAACATCAGACAGATTCTGCCATTCGTCGAATTCTTCGTAACGTTGGCTTGGAAAACATAGATGATATGCTGAGTCTCCGCGTAGCCGACCGTCTTGGCGGCGGCGCACGGGAAACCAGC
>Ga0075682_123_pt1 | contig 16733 bp, 20 predicted proteins | sample RifGroA2_FD_68251 | JGI IMG/M metagenome (GOLD analysis project Ga0075682, IMG submission 68251) | Microgenomates (Woesebacteria) bacterium GW2011_GWA2_40_7b | reverse complement strand
CGGCCTTCGGCCTTTTTGTTGGTTCGTATACGACCAACAATTATCCTTGGGTGCCATTTCAGGCTCTACTCGCGCCCGTGCACAAAAGCAGGTGAGAGGATTCGAACCTCCGGCCTTCAGACCACTCACACCGTATGTGCGTGTAAGTATAAAAATCTGATGCTCCACCAGTTTGAGCTACACCTGCAGATTAAAAGTGCGAGACCGAATAATACAAGAACCATCCGTATTAGTCAACATTGACAATTCTCGAAGTAACTACTTGTCCGTTTGCAATTTCCAGGGCAACAACGTCAATTCTTAGTTTTATTGGTAGTCCCGGGTGAATCAAGCAATAATACTCTCCGGTTCTTTTTATTTTGTAAAGTTTTTGGGGTGTTACCGCTTCTTCCGGAGAACCAAACTTCTGGCTCCACCGAGCTTTAACCTCGACAAAAACCAAAACATCATTAAGTGTTGCAATTACATCAATCTCCCCAAATTTACTTCTGAAGTTTCGTTCAACAATTTTATAGCCTTTAGCTCGAATGAATTCTATGGCGTAGTTTTCAGCCAGGTTACCAAGCTTACTTGTTACCTTTTTTCGAAGAAGCACTCTTTATGTTAGCACGAAGTGAAGCTCTTTTAAAAATCATTTCAACCTCTGTTGGAGATTTACTACGAGTATAATAAAGTTTGGCTCGCTTCACACCTGAAACCCCGCTCTTAACCACAACTATTTTTTCAAGTGAGGGCAGCTCAATGGGAAAAATTCTCTCAACCCCAATTCCGCCTTCGGCAATTCGTCTGACCGTAAATGTCTTCCCGGGAGACCTGCCTTTAATTCCAATGACCATTCCTTCAAAAAATGACTCACGCGATTTAGAGTCAGCCTCCTTTATTTTTTGAATAACCCTAATCTTATCTCCAACTCCAAACTCCACTTCTTTGACTTTAATTTTAAGTGCCATAGTCAGTTATTATACGTTGGATTCAGCGTCTCGGCAATAGCCTTGGCTAAAGTCTCGTTCCAGGCTATCTTAAAAGGAAGGCGGACGCGTCTTGAATGTTCAAATACAAGGTAAGCCGTTTGGTCACCAAGATTATTTGTAAAAAGTTCCTTAAGCTTTCTTAAAGATCCGGGGTCTGTCTCTTTTGGGATTTTAACAAAAACTTCACGATCCTTCTTTTCTCCCACACTCGCCATGGTTTCTATGGAACTAACTAAAAGATTCGGCGCATCATCCCGAACATCGACTCTGCCGGTAATAAGCAGTGGCTGTCCTTCTGTCCAAAAGTCGCGTGTTTCTTTAAAGACTTTTGGGAAAACGACAAGATCAATAACTCCCGTTCCGTCATTTGCCTTAGCAAAAGCCATTTCCGCGCCGGATTTCCTGGTTACTATTATCCGCACCTCAGTTAAAACACACGCCACTTTCACCATGTCAGGATACCCCTCCTCGGCCGAAATTTCATAAATTTTATGAGTTGACTGATATTCCAGAGGGCCGATAATTTCGTTTATCGGTTTCGCGGAGAGGGAAAAACCCAAAAGCTGGCGTTCCAAAGTTTGAAGCTCGTCATCCGGAAACTCCACGACGTTCTCAATCGAAATAACTTCCACTCCAATATTTTCTTTTACATCACCCGCCGCAAAAAGCCCTGGCTGATTATCGTTTCCTTTAGGTTTAACCATTTTCTCTCTCACCTTGTCCATAGAGGCTAAGAGTGCCGCTCTTCCGCCAAATTTACCTAAAGCCCCGACTTTAATAAGGCTTTCTAATACTTTTTTATTTACTTTTCTTCCGTCAACCCGACCTATTAAATCTGAAAATGAATTAAAAGGTCCGACCTTCCTGGCTGACAATATTGCTTCGATAGCAACTCCGCCTACATTTTTAACGGCTGAAAGGCCAAATCTTATTGCTTTATTGTAAGAAGATTCTTTATCTTTAAAAATAATAAAATCTATATCGCTTACATTAATATCAGGTGGAAGGACTCTTATTTTCATTCTTCTGCACTCGTTAACTGCCGCGGACACCTTGTCTTTATCAGAACTCTCTGCCGTAAGTAGGGCCGTCATGTATTCAACAGGGAAATTTGCTTTCATATAAGCCGTGTAATAGGCAACCATTCCGTAAGACGCAGCGTGCGCCTTATTAAAACCATAGGCTTGAAACGGTTCAAAAAGCATCCAAAGATCCTCCGCAAATTTATGAGTTTGCCCGTTTGCAATAATCCCTTCTGTAAATTTGCCCTTTTGCGCAGCCATTTCTGTAGGAATTTTCTTTCCTACTGCTTTTCTAAATTTATCCGCCTCTTCCCAAGTGTATCCGGCCAAGTCAATCGCGCAAAAAAGGAGATCGTCCTGGTAAACAAGAAGTCCGTAGCTTTCACCCAAAAACTTTTCCATTCGCGGGTCCAAATACTTTGTAAGCCTCGGGTTATTTTTTCTTTTAATATACTCGGGGATTACAGCTATGGGGCCGGGTCTATATAGGGCAACCATCGCCATCAAATCTTCAACGCGGTTTGGTTTAAGATCTTTAAGATATTTAGTCATTCCACCGCTGGCAAGTTGAAAAACCCCCATCGTTTCACCACGGGTCAGCATTTCGAAAGTTTTTGTATCATCCAAAGGTATCTTATAAACATCTATCTTTTTACCGGTTTCCTTAGCAACAATATCTATAGCAGAACCCAAGATGGATAAATTTCTAATGCCCAATATGTCAAATTTTATAAGACCTACGTCCTCACAGGCATGCATTTCGTACTGAGTTATTACTTTTTCTCCTGATGGTTCCCTCTGAACCGGTGAAAAATCGGTAATATCTGTAGGAGCTACCACAACACCTGCTGCGTGTACAGAAACATGACGCACTGATCCCTCTACTTGCATTGCCAAATCAAGTATTTTTTTAGTATCGGCGTCGGAGTCATAAAGACTTTTAAGCTCCGAAACATCTTTTAACGCCGCTTCGATCGTAACAGGAAATCCCTGTTTGGGAGGGGGAATAAGTTTTGAAACCCTGTCTCCGTTGGAGTATGGATAACCTAAAACCCTTGCAACATCCCGTACTGCGCCCCTGCTTAACATTTTTCCAAAAGTACAGACTTGAGCCACTCTATCTTTTCCGTAAGTATTTGTTATGTAAGCAAGAATTTCATCTCTCCTGTCGTCAGCGATATCTATATCTATATCCGGCGGACTGGGTCTATAAGGGTTTAAAAACCTTTCAAACGGTAAATAATAGGTTAAAGGGTTTACCGTTGTAATACCCAGTGCATAAGATACAAGGCTTCCCGCGACAGAGCCTCTGGTATTTGTAATTATTCCTTTTTCTCTGCACCATTGAGTTAAATCGCGGACTATAAGAAAATACGGTGAAAATCCCTTTTTATCAATAATATCAAGCTCGTAGGCTAGTCTGTTTTTTGCTTCTTTATCTATATTAGGAACTTTTAACAGAAGATTTTCGTAAGAAAGTTTTTTTAACTGCTCACTGGCGGTAACTCCTTTTGGTAAAGGAAACTTCGGGAAACTCCACGAGCCCAAACTTAATTCAACTCCGCATTTATCCGCAATCTTGACAGTGTTTTCTAATGCGTCAGGAAGATCAGGAAATAAAGCCTCCATTTCTTTGGGGGAGCGGATGTAAAACGTTTGCGTATCGATATACCTTAAACGTTTAGTGTCGCTAATGTTTTTGCCTGTCGCCACGCAAACTAAAGCATCCTGGGCAAAAGCATCTTCCTGTTTTATGTAATGAGCGTCGTTTGTTGCAACAAGCGGAATTCCCAGCTCACGGCTAAGTCTGACAGCTCCGCCAGTCCATTTCTTCTCGCTTTCCTGAAAACCAAGAACGATAGATTTAATCTCCGCATTGGGAGCCTTGAGCGTCCATTTTTCATTCTCGTGACGCTGAATTTCCAGATAATAATCATCCTTAAAGGTATCTAAATACCATTCAGCTGTTTTTTTGGCGGTTTTGTAATCATCGCTAATTAAACTTTTTCCGATTTCCCCCTGAGGGCAGGCTGAGGTTACAATTAAACCTGCAGAATATTTTTTGAGGGTTTCCCTGTCAAATTACCGAGTATTGGTTTTACGCCTTGTTTTAGGCCTTCTTTATAGAATTCAACCGCTCCGTACATTACCCCGTGATCAGTAATAGCTATAGAGTCCATCCCCAGTTCTTTAACATGCGTAAAAAGTTTTTTGATATTGCTTAAGCCGTCCAAAAGCGAGTATTCTGTGTGAACGTGGAGATGGACAAATTTAGACATTATTTTGTTTATATTGGATTATTCAAAAGCTCAATCGGAACTCCATCCATGGATTTAATTATTACTGTGCCCAAATGTATTAGTATTTCGGGATCGCCCAATTGAGGGTCTGGGTGGGGATTAATCGAATGATCTATTTTAAATCTGGAATTTTCCCTTAAAGCTCTATCTGTAATTTCGGTTAATATTTTAAATGACGCCACCACTCTTTCCGAGTTTTTTTGATACCGATTTTTATTTTGGATGTCTACAACAATGTCTATATCTTTTCGTGGCCATTTTTTTGTAACAACACCCCCAACCACCTTGGTCTTAATTGTATATTTTAATTCTACAGCGGATTTTTTTAACAAACTTACCAACTCATCAACATTGTTTTTTTCATTCTCGGGTATCTGTAAATATTCAAATTCGCTTTGCCTATCACTCATTTTTGTATCCTTTCTAAAAGTTTCTCCCGAACTAATTGCGGATTTCCTTTTCCTTTTAATTCTTTTTGCACCATACCGATTAAAAAGCCTACCACATTTCCGTTTCCGACTTGATAGTCGGCAACTGCCTTTTCATTCTCAATTATTACACTTTTCACGACATGTTCAACATCATCATCTGAAGCATATTGCACGTTTGATATTTCCAATATTCTTTTGACCAGTCCTGCCGGCTCGGGATATTTCTCATCCAGTTTCTTATTAACCATTAAATCAGCAACTGTCTTTGACGATACCCCGTAATTATCCTGAACGAGTGAAACGAGTCGAAGGACTTCCTCAAAATATTCCGAGCGGACTTTGTCGGAAACCAAGATGTTAATAAAATCTTTTGAAATTCCGTAATCTTTCTCAAACCTGGTCCTTTTATCTCCAGGCAATTCAGGTATCTGATCTTTGACAGTCGAGATCTGATCCTCAGTGAAACTGACAGGAGGAAGATCCGGATCCGGGAAATATCTGTAATCGTCTCTTCCTGCCGTTTAAGTTCCGCAGTAATCGCTTTCTCCAAGAATCTAAACGAGTTAATATTTTTTAATTCGACTTTGTAATTGGGTAAACTTCCATCATTCGAAAGTGAAATATTGGCTTCCAACCTCATTGAACCCTTTTCCATATCGGCATTGCTGATATCAAGGTAGCGGGAAATTAACTGAACTTCTTTAAGAAAAGAAATAATGCTTTGGGTGTCATGAAATTCAGGTTCGGTAACTATTTCCATAAGCGGAACGGAGCTTCTATTGAAATCGATCAAAGAAGATTGAGCTCCGTCAATGGTTTGGTGAACAAGCTTACCCGTATCTTCTTCCAAATGTACTCGCCTTATTTTAATTTCAAATTTTGAATTTATTTCGGATTTCGGATTTAGGATTTCGAATTTCCCTTCTTGGCAGAAGGGTATGTCGTACTGGGAAATCTGATAACCCTTGGGTGAATCAGGATAAAAATAATGCTTTCTGTCGAATTTGCTAAATAGATTAATTTTTGCATTCATTGCCAATCCAAACTTAATCGTGGAGATTATGGCATCATAATTTACATAGGGGGGAACGTTCACTGCAATTTTTACGTATTTATTTTTCATTATATCCAGTTACAAATTTTTCCTTAATCATTGTGTCGCCGTGTTTCTTGGAATAAACCAATACTGCCCCCGTACCCAAAGCCAAAATAGAAAGCATTGTGCGTATACCAAAAAGTTCCGTAATTGCCCCGGAAAAAAGTACAGGGAACACGGAAACTATAGTAACCAAAAAGTATAAGTTGCCAAAGACTCTGCCTCTTAGCCAAAGCGGTGTAGCAGACTGAAGATATGTAAGTGTTGGTAAGTTTATAGATACAAAACTAAACCCTGCTAATACTAATAACATCGGCGTGATAATTACTCTGTAGAAAAGAGGCACAACAGGTACACCCAGGCTTATAAGCAAAACAGATGCCATTATTCCGATGAGTGCGCTTTCTATGATTTGCTTTTTTCTGTATCCATTTTTTATCAATCTCGGTATGTAAATCGAACCCAATATTGCGCCAATTCCTGCAGGTATGACGATTGAGACTCCCGAAAAATTCACTGATATTCCCAAAATTTGCACCGCAATAACAGGAAGACTCACAACTATTATCGCTAGACTTGCCTGCAATCCCAATAAAAGCAAAAGCGGGTAAAGTACTGATTTGTTTTCTTTGATAAACACATATCCTCCAATAGCGCTATCAAAAAAAGCTTTGAGAGCCTTTTCAAACTCTTCAGGTATTTTCTTTCCGGGCGTTGTCTCTTTCAGAAGACTTGTACTTACAAAAGCAACAAATAGAAATATGCTGCAAAGAATTAGCGCTCCGTCAAACCCAATGAATCTTTGTATTATTCCCGCAAATCCAAAACCAAATATCAATGACGCCTGGGAAGTGAGAAAAAATATGCTGTTGGCCTGAGGCAGATCATCTTTAGAAGCAGTGGAAGGTAAATATGCAGACTCTGCGGGTACATAAAATTGGTTTAGAAGCGAATAAATAAGGACTACGGCATAAAGAATAAATATTGACTGCTGGTTTACAAAAATCGTGAGAAAGATTGTTATTGCCTGAAGCAAGTTTGCGATCATTAAAACTTTACGCCTGCTTACCAAGTCTACCGTTGCTGCCCCGATTGGACCGAATACCAGAGCGGGAAGCGCGTATGCAACCCAAAGAAGAGAAGTTGCAATAGAAGAGCCGGTAACCGCATATAGTTTTGCCAAAAGCAAAAAATTCATAATATTTATGGTGACTTGAGACAGAATTTGCGAGGTCCATAAATATCTAAAATTAGATTTTGCTATTATATTTTTGAAATCGTTTGGCATAATTAAAACCTTTCGTAAAGTTTTCCTAATTCAAAAAGTACGGGTTCAGAAAATCTTGGACCTATCAACTGAAAACCTAAAGGCAACCCCTGCTTGTTTTTTCCGTTGGGAACAGCCAAACCGGGAATTCCTGCCAGATTTGCAGGAGCAGTTAAAATATCAGCAAGATACATTTTGAGGGGATCCGCCGATTTTTCACCCAATTTAAAGGCTGCCGTAGGGTAAACGGGTGCAATAATAGCATCAACTTTAGAAAACGCTTCATTAAAATCCTGGATAATGAGTGATCTTACCTTTTGAGCCTTTAGATAGTAGGTATCGTAATACCCGGCAGACAGTACGTAAGTTCCAAGCATTATTCTTCTTTTTGCCTCATCACCGAATAAGGCTCTATCTTCTCCATATCGGATTCCCTCATACCGACCCAAATTCGATGACACTTCTGCAGGTTGAATAATGTAATAAACTTCTACTGCATGTTTTGTGTTTGGAAGACTAACATCAACCAGTTCAACACCCTTCTTTTTTAAAATTTGGGACGCTTCAATTACAGACTTTTCCACTTCCCGGTCAAGTCCTTCAGCAAAATACTCTTTGGGAATGCCAATTCGTAACTTGTGATTGGTGATTGGTAATTGGTGATTAGTGACAGTTGCATCGTACCCATCTTGGCCTTTAATAACATTAAATACGGTTTCAACATCGGTGACACAGTTTCCGAATACGCCGGGGCAATCAAGCGAACTGGCCATCGCAATAATTCCGTACCGCGAAACCGCCCCGTAAGTGGGCTTTAATCCGACAACTCCGCAAAAACTGGCAGGCTGTCTTACTGAACCCCCCGTATCCGTCCCTGTTGCAATAAGCGTTAGTCCTGCCGAGACTGAAGCCGCTGAACCGCTACTTGAACCACCCGGAACATAATCTTTATTATTTGGATTTAAAGTAGGGCCAAAATCGGAATTTTCTCCGCTTGCGCCATGCGCCCAGGCATCGCAATTGGTTTTACCAATCATGATGGCGCCGGCTTTTTCCATCCGTGCCACTACTGTGGCCGAGTAAACCGGAACATAGCTTTCCAAGATTTTGGATCCGGCAGTTGTTCTAACTCCTTTTGTCAAAAACAAATCTTTATGCGCAACCGTAACTCCAAGAAGCGGCAAATCCTGTAAACTTGAATCAATTAGTTTGGCCTTTTTATATGCATCCTCACTAGAAACTGAAATAAAGGCATTTAGACCTTTGTTCTTTTCAATTCTGGCCAGATACTCATCAACCAAATTCACCGCTGAGAACTTCTTCTTCATAAGTCCTTCTTTTGTTTCCTTTATGGTTACTGGTAATTTGCTTATCATTTTAATCTATCTATTTGCTTACATCGGCTGATGCTGATATTTGTAGATTTGCTTATTCTACTTATCAGTTCTCTCCGTAAGGATTGCACCGACTTTAAAATATCCATTGTATGTTTCCTCAGTCCCGCTTAATGCCTCATCTTGACTTAATGACCCATCACTCACTACTCGATCCTCGCGGAAGACATCAACAAGACCCGTAGTTTGGCTGGTTGCATCAACTTTTGAAGTGTCAATTTTACTAAGGTTTCCGATGTAATCAACGATAGTAGAAAGCTGGGGAACAAATTTTTTGACTTCGTCCTCCGTCAAGTCCAACTTTGCCAACTCGGCAATGTGTAAAACGTCCGTCTTGGTCAACTTTGCCATGCCATAATAATAGCCGACTTACTGCATATTTTGAAGAGCCTTACAATCAAAGCATTGATTGAAGGGCTCTTATACGGGCAAGTGTGGGAGGGTGGGTGTTAAAAAGTCCCGCAAAAGTACTGACAGCTTTGTTTACTTCTCCCTTGAAAGGATTAACAATGTAAAGATGGGCGGTTGCTTTATTTGCCGCTTCAAGGGGTTCAATATCCAGTGAAATCTTTTTAAGTGCACCAATCAGTCCCTGCGGCTGGCGTGTAATTTCAACAGACCCGCCATCCGCCATAAACTCACGCCTCCGGCTTATTGCCAGTTGAATCAGGGTTCCGATAATCGGAGAGAGAATGGCAAAAACAATTCCGAGAATGATAAAAATTGTACCTGCGCCCTCCCTGTCTCTGTCTCTTCCTCCGTTTCCCCAAAACATACTGCGGGTAAACCAATCACCCAATAGCGCAACAAGCCCTACCATTACGGCAACTACCGCCATAAGACGTGTGTCATAATTTTTTATATGAGTTATTTCATGAGCCAAAACGCCTTCAAGCTCTGTTCTTGTCAGTTTTTCCAATAGTCCCGTGCTTACACAGATTACGCCGTGATTCAGATCTCTTCCCGTTGCAAATGCGTTTGGCGCCGAATCATTAATAACATAAAGTTTTGGTCTTGGAATTCCTGCTCCTATGCACAAATTTTCGACAACGCTTTTATATAGTTTATCCTGCTCTTTTCCTGCAGGTCTTGCCCCGGAAATTCCGAGTACAATTTTGTCCGAGTAATAATAACTGACAAAGCTGGATACTCCGGAAATAATAAGAGCCACTCCAAAATATCCAAACCCACCCGGTGCATATCCCATGTAATACCCAAAGGCATTAGTTAGAACATAGACAGCGCCAAAAACAAATACAACAAACAACGCCACTATCACGGCGCTTTTGATTTTATTACTCGTCCGAACTTCGTAAATATTCTTCATGTCAAATCCAGATACTTCCGTGTTTCATCTACATTCCTTGGAAGACTTAATAAATCCTCGTCTTGAAGCAAAAAAAACAGGCTATATGTACAACCCTCCAATAATTCATCAGACAGCTCTTTATTGAGACAAATAATTTTCTTTAAAACGAGCGATGCTTTTTGATAGTTGCCGTGAAGAACAAGTTCCAATATTATCTTGCTTGGTTCCAAATTATTCTTTTCTGCCAATGCAAAATCTACAACATTGTCAACGTGCCCGTCTCGAATCAATATCAACTCTTCAGGCAACAAAAGTTTGGTAGCTGATTTCTCCCACGGCCAAAAATCCTTCTTCGTTGGATTGCGAAAATCTACTTCCATAGTTTTACTTAAGATTAACCTTTGGAGTTTTCATTTCACTACCCTTGACATTAAATGAATCTCCCTCCGACGGTGTTTCCAAACCTTTTAAGACTTCAAAATGAAACATATCCGCCACCAACTTACTTGGGAACGTGACTCGCTTAACATTGTAATCGGCGGTTAGGTCGATTAGGAGGCGGCGCGCGTACATAACTTTATCGGATGTATCTCTAAGCTCGTCCATAAGTTGTCCTACGACATTATCAGCTTTAAGCTGTGGATTACTTTCAACTACAATTTGTAATTTTGGTAAAATTTCAGAAATTTTTTTTGATGCATCTTTACCTGCCGCCATTAACTTTCTAGCATCAGATAGCATTTGCATGATTCCTTTTTCGTGTGTTAGGTATCCTTTGACTGAACTTTCCAAATTTGGAATAAGATCAACCTGCCTTTTAAGCTGATTCCCAATTTCTTGAATAGAAGCTTTAATTCTGGCCTTGCTTGATACAAAGAAGTTATAAACAGAAACAACCCAAAGTATTACTAAAACTACTGCTACTAATAATATTGTTGTTATATTCATAAATTAATCACCCCGTTTCAACTCTTTTTTAAATCCCTCTAATGAGGAACAGTTTATCACATTTTTCTTTTCTGCCCAACCTCTTCTGGCAACGGAAACTCCCCAAATCATGTTATTCATTCCGTCAATGTGGTGTGCATCTGTTCCCAACGTTAATTTCACACCAAGTTTCACGGCTTCGCGAACTAAAGTATCGGGAAGATCGAGCCGCATCGGGTCGCAGTTAATTTCAATCCATTTATTGTTTTCTAGACAAAAATCAAATATTTCGGGCCAATTAAGTTCAGCTCCTTCCCGTTCATTAAGCTTTCTGCCTGTGGGATGAGCAAAAATTTTTACTTTGGGGTGGGCTAGGGCAGTGAGAACGCGTTTGGTTTGTGCGTCTTTCTCAATACCAAAGCTTGAATGAATTGACACAAGGGCAAAATCCAAAGTTTCAAGTCCGGCTTCAGGAACAGGGAGACTCCCATCGGGTTTAATGTCTATTTCAAGGCTATTAAAAACTTTTTTTAACCCCGCGTAGCCCTGAGCGAAGTCGAACGGGCGAAGTGGGGTTGAACCTATTCGATTATATTTTATACTCATATTTTTAATTGAGTAATTAATCTGATCAACTTTTTCACTGTGGCCATCCGAAGTTTCACGAAGGAGGCCGCGACGAATTCTGTCATTAAGTTTATCAACTACTTCGCGTTTGCGCTTTAGAATATCAATAATTTGAATATCTGTATGTCCTTTTTGACTGGGATTATGTTCCGTAAAGGCCAGATATTCATAGCCTAAATCTCTCCCCTTCCCGATTATTTCTTCCATTGAACTTTCACCTAAGTCATGACTGGTTTCAATATCAAAGCTTGAATGAATCTGAAGGTCTGCCTTAACATTATCCAGTTCGACTAACTTTGGTAGACCATTAGGTTTACCCTGAGCCTGTCGAAAGGCAGCTTCGATTTCCCCTGTATCCTCCCTCAATTCCGGTTCGATATAATCAAGACTCAAGTGTTTATAGAATTCCTCCTCCGTCTTAAATGTTTGGAGCTTGGAATTCGGATCTTGAGATTTACGGATGCCGTACTCGGAAAGGCTTAGGCCTTTCTTGAGCGCAAACTCACGCAACGCTATGTTGTGGTGTTTTGAGCCTGTAAAATGCTGCAAAAGAGCTCCGTAAGACTCCACAGGCTGGACCATAAGATCAATTTGAACCCCACCGGGTACCAAAATAGAAGCTGTATGCTCCCCTTCTTCAATAATCTTTTGGGTTTTGGGGTACTTTGTAAAGTAGTCAAGAACACCTGGGCCATCATCTGTGACAATAGCGAGGTCAATATCCCCTACCGTGCTGGCCTTGCGTCTGAGGCTGCCTAGCGGGTCCACACGCTTAACTTTGGGGTTCTTGACTAAATAATCCATAATTTCCCCGGCAATCATGGAAGCGTAAGGCAACAGGTGTCGTTTAGCTTTCTTTTCCAGTTCATAAACCTCCTTAAGCTTTTCTTCGACCAAAGGGCGATCACCTTGAGCGATAAGTCGAAGGGCTGTTTTTATCCCAATTCCGGGAAGTTCCATCAACTTAAAAGCTTCCTTGGGAATTCCCTTCATCAGATCTTCAAAATGTTTTGATTTCCCGGTTCTAAAAAGTTCATCAAGATGTTCTGCTATGCCAGGACCTATTCCCGGAACGTCAGTCAGTTTTCCGTCATCCCAAAGATCCTTAAGTTCGCTTGTCGCATGTTCCACGGCATCTGCCGCCCTTTCGTAGGCGATTATTTGAAATTTGAATTTTTGACTGTCCTGAAGCTGATATGAAGCTGCCACGTCCCTTAGAAGTTCTGCAATTTTGAGATTGGTTAGAGTTTGGGTACTCATAACTAATTATAGCAACCACTGCCAAGAAGAATGCTACTATTTACGCGAGTCGAGAATTTGCTGCTTTAAGTTTTTTCCATCGGCCTTAAAAAAGAAGTTTATAGCCCTACTTTGGTGATTTCTCACAAAATCTGCGTTCACTTGGGCCATTTCGGCAGTGGTGGGTATTACGCAATCGTTTGCGTAGGCGGCTCTAATGTCGTGAGCCATAGCCACAATTATTCTTTGCTGTGCTTCTGGAAGCTCTGCTAAATCTCCGTTAAGTACTGCTCTGTCTACTGAAAATGCGATACCTCTTTTTGCGTCTTCTACTACTTCCTCAATAGATTTATGCTTTACGGCACTCTCAATCATCTCAAAATTATTATTATCAAAAGCATACAACCGGTCAAGGGGAAAAAAATACCCTCGGAGCTTGGAAAAAATGCTATAAGCATTCAATCAAGACGAGGGTCTTCACAACGAATGTTGTGGCTAAAAGTATGTAAGAATGAACCGAAATGCGTCAAGAACAAATAATATAAAACCGACACATGCCGTTCCTCCTCCAAATAGGATACCTAGTAAAGAAAGGCACCCAACTCCAGTGTTATTGTTGGTTATTTTTGCTGAAAAACCACCAACATAGACCATGATAAACCCAAATACTAAACCTGAAACACACAATACTAATCCAATTAACATTTGAAACTCCTTTTAAAACAAGATTTCAAAAAAGACGCAATATTGTCTTATTTGATAAAGGAAATATAGCAGAATTATTCTTAAAAGTCAAGTATTATGGGGTGCTTTGGGAGTCTTTTCTTTATCTTGTTCCAATTTTTGTTCATGTATCCTGATTTCATTTGCAATCTGCACATCAAAAGGTACGATTGGTAAATCATCTTCTACCGACACCGGCCCATCCTTGCTTTTTCGTCTTGGCAATTTATTTCTTTTTATAGCTCTTTCCAACACTGCTTGTAATTTTACATCGTCCTTCCCGAAAAGCTTCGCACGATTGAGGAGTGCATAATGGCATTTTTTGCATCAATTCAATAATATCAAGCATTGCCATTTTGTTTTCAAATACTTCTAAAGGGATAGTTTGATGAGATTTTTGAAATCTATGTGTCATGTTTTGTTATTATAATAAAGTTCTAAGCGGAGTCAAAGGTCGAGTTTTGAATTCGTAATGTTTGATTGCATGTAAAGATTGTGCTAAATTACCACCATGCCTGAACACATTCAAGTTACTGAAGGTCCGGGACTACCAGAAATCTACGTCGATTTTAAAAACAGTCAAATTTTATCTGCTTTAACCGGTGAGGTAATATCCACAGTTAACGGTCAGAAAGATGAGCAAGTGGTCCTTGGCATTGTTTTCTCAAAAGTTTCTAGTCACTTCACCCATAGGAAGGAAGTTGAAGTCGACAGGCTTATCCCCAGACAAGGGTTAGAAACAGTCTCGTTAGAAAGATTTCTTGAGAAAAAAGCGGGCAGTTGTGTACAAACAACACTAACTTTTAGAGCAATCGTGAATAGTCTTCATGAAAATGGTTTGCTAAAAAATATTGGTAAAGATGAATATTTCCGGGGAGACAGATATTCCCACGTATGGTTTGAGTATCCAACAAGCGGGGGGTTTCTTTGTATCGATATTGTTAACAATTTTATTGGTCCAAAACAAGATTACGAAGAGCGAATACTAAATGACCTAATTGAAAGTGCTTACTATTGAGACGCCTCAGTATACTAAGTAAGAGCTAGTATCACATTGAGAATTAGAATTAATCTTTTAAAGTGACCTTAAGCATTTGTTTTAATCTTCTCCAGCCTGCTGTTGTCTTAAAATATTTTTCACAAGCTAATGCGTCTTTTTTGGAAACAAATCCAGAGTAGAACATTAATTTGTAAGGAATATTAGGTTTTGTTGCCTTATTTTTACCGTTATTATGACTTTTTAAACGTTCTTTTAGATTTGGAGTATAGCCAAGATATAACTTTTTGTTTTTGATACTCCGAAGAATATAGAAGTAGTACATTTCTTTAAGGCGTCCACATTTGTCTCACTTTATTCGCAAACGTGGCTCGCTACGTTCAGTTTACATGAACGGTGGCGGGCTACGTTCAGTTTACATGAACGTAGCGGGATCGACGCGATTCGAACGCGCAACCTCTTCCGTGACAGGGAAGCGCTCTAGCCGTTGAGCTACGACCCCATTTGATGGGGGGGCCAAGCTATTTGCTTACGACCCCAATAAACGTATTTTACCAATAATACTCTTCTGCTGCAATGATACATCTGTAACTCCCCCTTGACTTCAAATACAACGTAATATAAATTGTTGCCAGCTCGAAGGGGCCTGCCACTCCGAAGCTTATAGCGAAGGGTGGTGAAACAATTTGAAATTTGATCCAAAAAAATTCCTCAAAACATTAAAATTAAACGAGAGCAATATCAGTATGGTTTTGGGAGCGCTTGTTATTTTTATTACGGGAGTATTAATTGTAAATTACTTTAAAGATAAGAAAAGTGAAACTCTTCCCGAAGCTTTAACAACCATTAATCAGATAGAGGTGGGTTCGCCTCATGTCGTAGTTAAAGGAGAAACTCTCTGGTCAATATCGGAGGACGCGTATGGCTCAGGTTATAACTGGACCGATATAATGAAAGAGAATAACCTTAAAAGTGAAACTATCGAAGTCGGACAAAAACTGAATATTCCGAATATAGCTTCCAGAATGCCGACCTCAACCAAAATTACGGTAGTTGAGCCGTCAGGAACAATTGCCACAAGCTCATACGTTGTAGTCAAGGAATATTCTAGTCCTACCAAGGTAATGTATAATTACTAAGCCAATGTATAAAGCGGGCGTGCCCGCCGATACTTTGGTGCAGGCGGGATTAGTTAAGCGGCCTAACGCTACCTTCCCAAGGTAGAGAAACGGGTTCAACTCCCGTATCCCGCTCTCACTTCGTTCGAGCTGTCATTGTTAATTTTTACTTATTTCCGGCGTTTTTACTTCGTGAAGTATTTGAACGATGTGTTTTGCTTGAGATCTCACCCTAAGTTCGGCCTCATGGTCGAGGGCATCAAAAACCATCCCCTTTAATACCTTTTTTACCAGCGGGTCTGAAGCTGTCCTAAAAGCATTAAGAAGTTTCCTTGTAGTACCTCTTGCCTCCACGACATCAAAATCAACTTGGCCATACCCCATCTCCTCTATCATCTCAGGCCAATTATACTACAGTCCCGAGCGAAGTCGAGAGACTATTTCAAATAAATCTTAATGTTCGATAAATGACCCTCATAGGTTATGGCACAGTGAATTTCTTTAGCCGAATCGTGCAGATAATACAAACAATCGGTCTCCTGGGGATTTAGTGCCGCATCAATGGCGTCTATATTCGGGCTGCAAATGGGCGTCGGGGGAAGACCTTCGTGCAAATATGTGTTATACGGAGACTCGTTCTTTTTTTCCTTCAGGCTAACCGGACCCCACCAACTTCCGTCTTCCCTTTTTCCCAAGGTATATTGCATGGTGGAATCAATCTGAAGACGCATGTCGGTATCTAGCCTGTTCCATATCACTCCTGAGATTATTTTCATGTCTCTCACACCGCCCGCCTCGCGGGCAATGAGAGAGGCAATCTTAAGCCCGGTTGTCCATTTGATATCCTTGGCGACAAACCCGTCTGTAAAGGGCGCAAATTTTTCATTGAAATGTCCTATGAATCTTTGGGCAACCTGGACGGGAGTTTCGTCAACGGGGATAAGATAAGTATCGGGGTAATAAACTCCCTCAAAATATTCGGGGTTATCGTTTTTATATAAATTGTTCCAGGCGTCAAGTTTGTCCTTGTCCCATTTGAGAGCAGTGGCCAATTTTTCCCCCACCTGCTCCTTGCGGGGACAAAATGAAATAGTTATCCATGCCAAGTCTATTTCCCCGGTAATTTTTTTCATAACCTGCCAGGCATTCATGTTCCGGCTTAATTTATAACCGCCGGGTTTGATTTCTGCCGGTTTGGTGAAGTTGTCCAGAAGAAAGGTAAAAGCCTTGGCACTTTTAATAAATTTCAGATCCATCAAGGATTCGGCAGTAACATCATAAAAAACCTGTTGAGGAACGACAAACACCTCGG
>Ga0075682_118_pt1 | contig 17732 bp, 13 predicted proteins | sample RifGroA2_FD_68251 | JGI IMG/M metagenome (GOLD analysis project Ga0075682, IMG submission 68251) | Microgenomates (Woesebacteria) bacterium GW2011_GWA2_40_7b | reverse complement strand
GGTTTTTGCCGAAACCACGGCCGCTTTTACTCCCTTACCCGCGCGTTTTTGGACCGGAAAAAGGTGAATCGGAGTCCTTTTCCCGAGTCCCCTCTCCGCAATTGTCAAAATATCTCTAAAAACTTTCTTTCTTTTGTCTTCAATCTTTTTCTCTTTACCGGGGAAAACTTCCATGCCGATGAGTTCGTCGTCTTTTTCAAGTTTTATTCCGGTCACCCCCGTGGTTGCCCTTCCCATCGGCCTGACATTTGCTTCCGGGAATCTTATCGACTTGGCTTTTTTGGTCAAAAGAATTATGTGATCTTCCCCACCGGTCGGGTGAACGGAAATTAACTGATCATCCGCTCTCAGTTTTATGGCTATAAGTCCCGATGCTCTCAAATTTTCAAATTCACTGATGTTGGTCTTTTTAATTACACCGTTTTTTGTAGACATAACCAGGTTTTTGATTCCCGAGTCTTTGGAAAGCGGCAGCACTGACCTGATTTCCTCACCCTGCTCGAGATTAAGAAGATTAACCAGGGCTTGCCCTTTTGCTTGGCGTGACGTTTCCGGAATTTCCCAAGCTTTTGTGCCGAAAACACGGCCTTTATTGGTAAAGAATAAAATTGTGTCGTGAGTCGTGGCACTTAGTAAGTGCTCGATTTCGTCTTCTTCTTTGGTTGCCATTCCTATTACACCCTTACCTCCGCGTCTTTGTGCCCGATAGCTGGTTGCGGATAATCTTTTGATATACCCCGTTTTTGTAATGGTGATCAGTGTTTCTTCCTTTGCAACTAAGTCCTCCTCGGAAATTTCCCCAAGCGCCGACTTATATATTTTTGTACGCCGCGCGTCGCCGAATTTTTCTTTAAGTTCTGTCAATTCTTTGATGATTATTTCTAAAACTCTTTTCGGATCTTTTAATATCGCTACCAACTGGTCAATAAGTTTTTTGATTTCTTGATATTCTTTTTCTATTTTTTCCCGCTCCAGAGCCGCAAGGCGCCTAAGCTGCATATCAAGAATTGCCGTAGCCTGAATGTCACTTAATTTAAATCTTTCGATTAAGTTTTTCTTGGCGTCTTCCTGGGTTTTACTTTCGCGGATGGTTTTAATAACGGCATCCAGATTATCAAGCGCAATTTTTAACCCCTCCAAAATGTGGGCGCGTTTCTTGGCCTCCGTCAGTTCAAAAATGGTTCTTCTTATTACAACCTTTTGTCTGTGTTTTACATACTCAGACAGGATTTGTTTAAGGTTTAGTGTATGCGGAGTTCCCTCAACCAATGCAACGAAATTGGCCGGAAAAGAACTTTGGAGTCTTGTATGCTTGTAAAGATTATTCAAAACCGATTTGGGTTTGGCATCGCGCTTAAGCTCAACAACAACCCTCATCCCATCTTTGTCTGATTCGTCCCTAAGATCAGAAATCCCCACGACCTTTTTATCTTTCACGAGCTCGGCAATTTTGGCCACCATTTCGGCCTTATTTACTTGATACGGAATTTCGGTAATTATGATTTGAGACTTTCCCTTGGCGCCTTCCGTAATTTCGGCAATACCCCGAACCACGATTCTACCTCTGCCTGTGGCGTAAACTTCTTTAAGGGAATTCGCATCATAAATTGCACCTCCGGTTGGGAAATCCGGTCCGGGAATAATATCGGTTAGCTCATCGATAGTTATTTCGCTTTCAAACGAAACGGAGGTGGGGTTAACTTCTTCTTCGGTTAAGGCCTTTGACTCGCCGGCGGCAACCAGGTTAATTTTTTTGATGACAAAATCCGTTTGTTTTTCCTGTTCAGCGGTTTCGGTAATTACCTTGCCCTTTTTGATCATGGCAATTACCGCTTCAATCACTTCGCCTATATTGTGGGTTGGGATCTTTGTAGCCATTCCCACGGCAATTCCTTCACTTCCCATGAGAAGCAGGTTCGGAAGAAGTGCCGGCATGTAAACCGGTTCTTTTAGGGTGGCATCGAAATTTTCGATAAAATCGGTGGTATCCTTCTCGATGTCAAGAAGCATAGAGTCCGAAATATGGGCCAATTTTACTTCCGTATACCTCATAGCTGCGGGCGGGTCGCCGTCAACCGAGCCGAAATTTCCCTGCCCTTTTACCAGGGGGTAGCGTAGAGAAAAATCCTGTGCCATACGGACCAAGGAATCATAAACCGCCATATCCCCGTGAGGGTGATACTTTCCCAAAACTTCTCCGACAATCTTGGCGGATTTACTGAAAGAGCCGCTTGAATGAAGCCCCATAAGATGCATTGCGTAAAGAATTCTTCTGTGAACGGGTTTTAGGCCATCCCTAACGTCCGGAAGGGCTCTGGCAACGATGACGCTCATGGCGTAATCCAAATATGATTTAGATAACTCACTAGTTATTTCTGTGGGTTGAACTTTACCGATATCCATAAGTTGGTGATTGGTGAATAGTGATTGGTGAATAGGCTTATTTAGCCTTACTTATTTTACCTTTTTGAGGAGCGCGAAGCAATGGGAACTAAGACTTTTTCTGCTTTGATATGAAGTAGCCGATAGCAGCAAGAATTAGTATTACGCCAAGAGAAATCTTTTTGTGTGTCAGGAGCCAGGTTACCAAATTGACTTCTTTCGGTTCGGTTATTTCCGAATCTTCAGTGCCGAGAGTTTGAGGTGACAGGGACGGACCTGGCGATGCTTCTGTTTCCGTTCCCAAAACTCCGGGGATAAAACCTGTGGCGGGACTACTAATAAATCCACCGACGGGAATGGCAAAAACTTCATTAGAAAAATCTCCAGGGGCGCAACCGTTTCCTGCACGAACCTTAAAAAAGTATGTTCTCCCTCCGGAAAGGCCACTCACGGTATAACTGGTTGTTCCCTTTCCTCCGACATTAGGATTGCCATAGGTTTGAGCGCCGGAAGAAGCTCCGTAGGTGACAAGATAATAACTGACAGGGTCAGAAGCTTCTGTCCAATGTAGTGTCACACTATTCACTCCCCCAAATGCCCCGGTTAATACCGGAGCCGAGCCGGGTTTGGTGTCATTACAATTTGGGGCAGAAGCATCAGAAAGAGTTCCTCCGCTTGAACCGGTTGTCGTATCCGAAGAAGTGGTTGTAAAACTGTTTTCATCACTAACCGCTTCCGGCGAGCCGTGGGAGACGGTTCGATAATAATACGTTGTTCCTGCGGTAAGTCCTGTTAAACCAACCGAATGCGAAGTAACTTTTGTAGAGTCCTCATCCGTGGAGTTGGCATAACCGTAATTGGGCGCAGCCCCTAACGCGTGAGAAGCCGTATCATAAATCACCCGTGAAGTAGCAGCTTCGTCAGTCGTCCAAGTTATCGTGACAGAATCTGTGGTTGCGGAGGATGACGTTTCCCCCGAAATTACCGGTGCAATACCATAAGTGGCCTCCAAAATACCACCGGCATTGCCGGCGTTGTCATAGGCAATGGCTTTGATCGTCATGTCTTTATCCACCGTTATTGCGCCCGCGTAGAGTGTTTTGGTGGCGTCCGGAACCGAGCCGTCAGTTGTATAGTAGATTGCCCCAAACCCGCTTAAAGAGTCCGAGCTTGATAATGTAACCGATTGATCAGATGTGTAATCCCCCGCAACGGGTGTGGCGGATGGAGTTGCGGGTGAAGTTTTATCAATTTTTACCGTGACAACATTACTTGCGACGCTGGTGTTGCCGGCATTGTCGGTTGAGGCCTTTGCGGTGGATGAAATAGAACTGCTTTCGGTACTCAATATCTCATCATTCGGACAACTTGCCATGCCGGATCCGCCGGTGTCCGAACAGTTAAAATGAACGGTTACGTTGGAGGTGTACCAACTGTTTGTTCCCAGAGTTCCGGCGCTCACCGCTGCAGTGAGCGTTGGAATGGTTGTATCTACCGTTAAAGAACCACCGGAAGATTCCGAACCGGTATTTCCTGCACTATCAACTGCTTTGACATAGAAACTGTAGATGCCTTGTACGAGATTGGTGACGAATGATGTGGAATTGCTTCCTGTGGAAGTTGAATTTACGGTTGCATCCCCCGATATTCTGTAAAGATAATTTGCGATGTTCGAAACAGAATCGGTTGCCGCTGTCCAACTCCATGTTTGGGTGGTTGAATTGGTTGGAGTTGTTGTTGAAGGAGTCCCCGGTGCACTTGGAATTCCGGTATCTACCATATACTTCCCTGAAAAACTATTTGTCCTACCCGCATTATCCGTTACTGACAAATTTAATGTATGATCCCCATTGCCGGGATAAGTTGACGTTAAATCGGTTCCGTTTGAGATCAATGTTCCGCCCGTTGCATCCGCGTCCCAAGCATATTTTACAGATGCCAGGCCGCTAACCGAATCGCTTGCCGAAACTATTATCGTGGGGACACTACTTTGCCAGCTTGCAGAAGCACCTGTTGCCGAAACTGTCGGATTGGATGTGTCAGTTTTTACCGTGACAACATTACTGGTGCCGGTGTTTCCGCCGGCGTCATTTGCGGTTTGGGCGCTGGAGGAAACAGAACTGCCCTCGGTACTTAGGATCTGATCACCCGGACAGTTTGAGATATTATCTTCGGGAGGGGTGCTCGTACTTGAACAGGTAAAACCTACGGTTACGTTGGAGGTGTACCATTCGTTTGAACCTAAAGTGCCACCACTTACCGTCGCGGTGACCGTTACTATTTGTAAACTTGTATTGACTACCCAGTTGGATGAATCCGGCAAACCTGTACCTCCAACACCGGTTGCTTTTACTTGAAAAATGTGTGAACCGTTACTCAGGCCGGTATAGGTTTTTGGACTTTCGCAGACGGAATAGCCTGAGACATCGATCTTGCATTGAAAAGCACTCCCTTCTTCTGTTGAGTGGAAATAAAAAGTAGCACTGGTCGAGTTGGTCGGATCGCTTGGTTCGGAATCTATTTCCACAACCGGCGGGTCACCATCAGTAAATGTTACTGAAGCAACTATCCGTTCGCTTCCAACCTTTACCTCAATTTTATAATTTGGTCGATATTTACCGTCGAGCTGATAGGCATAAGTAAATGTTCCTTGGGAATCTGCAGTTACCGAATCGGTATGAGTTACCGGGGGCTCGTCGGTTGAACTGATTTCCAATGTATAGGTTTTGCCGGATGTAAACCCTGTTCCTGTAATCAAAACTACACTTGTGGGCGAATAGTCGGGCTTATCTGTGGTGACCGTAGGAACGTCAACGTTTGTGTTTAGGCCGGTAACTACCGAAAGATCAATATTTTCAATTACCGTGGTTGTTAAATTTCCATGTTCAATGGGAATTTGGGGAGATGGTGAGATTGAAGGTGTTGTGCCCGCCTCCGCTGTAGGCTCCGGCGAGGCAATGTCGGTTGGGGTTGGCGACTGAGTAGGACTATCTGTAGGTGCGATGGTAGGTGTGGCCAAATCTGTAGGTGTGGGACTTGGCTCCGAGGTAAGTTCTTGAGCGATTGCTATTGAATAAGGAGCAATAGAATTAAAAAGAAGTGCGAACGTCACGATGATAGAAACTGTCTTTTGCCACATTTTCATACTATAAGTAGTTGGAAGTATACTTAAAAATATAGGATTGTCAAACGGGGGAAACCTTGGTTTGTTGGCTTTGCCAGATTGACCAGGCAATGATTGCAAAAAGGATTACGATTGCAACATATGCACCCGGAGTACCTACTGAAGCTTTGTGTGCTTCCGAGCCTTTACCACCAAGAGCACCGTCTTCAATAAATTTTTTGGCATTGTCCAGAGCCCCTCCGGAAACAGCCATAAATACGGCCAAAAGCTGTCCGCTTAAGATTACTCCCGCCAAAAATCCTCCCAAAGCTTCAACGTGGAAGATAAGCCCAACCAAAAGCGGTAGACCGACAGAAAGTGAGACTAAAGGAACCAGTTCTTTTTGAGCAGCAGCAGTTGTTATACTTACAACTTTGTCGTACTCGGGAATCCTGGTCCCTTCCATTACCCCCGGAATTTTAAACTGCTTTCTTACTTCGGCTACAACTTTACCCGCGCCTCTTGCAACCGCCTTTATACAATAAGAGGAAAAAAGGAAAGGAAGAGCCCCCCCGATTAAAAATCCAATAATTCCCAAAAGGCCGGAAATGCTAATAGCTGAAATTACAGGCAGACCCAAACGGGCTTGTACTATTCCTATATCGGTTACGTACGAGAAAAACAAACTTGTTGCGGCCACAACCGCCGAAGCTATAGCAATTTGTTTTGTGATAGCTTTAGTGGTATTACCAACAGCATCCAGTTCCGCCATAATTTTATATGCTTTTGGTCCAACATGCGCCATCTCCCCTATCCCGTTGGCATTGTCCGAGATAGGTCCGAATGAGTCCATGGCAACATTATTTCCCGTTAAAGAAAGCATTCCGATTCCGATCATAGCAACGCCGTAAAGCATATAAATAGGCGCATACCCCCAATATATAAGAATAGTGGTGGCAAGAGCTAAGGCTACTACAACGGCACTGACAACCGACGATTCCATTCCCACAGAAAGACCGGAAAGAATTGTTGTTGCCGGGCCGGTTTTAGTCGCCTCCACAATTTCCTGCACGGGCTTTTTCTTGTACGATGTGAAGTATGAAGTAAGTGGATTAAATACCAACGCAAGTATAATTCCAACGGTATTAAGTAACGCTAATCTCCAGTCGGCGTAAAAAATCGAAAAGATAAAGGCTGCGGCAATTGTAATGGCGCTAGACAGTTCATAAGAACGGAACATTGCGACTTCTGCGTCCTTGGCCCGAAAGAATTTTATCGGGAAGCTTTCCCAAAGAGGAACAGCCAGAGTACCGACAATTGACGAAAGAACTCCGATTGCCCGAATTACTAAAGGATAGACTATCCAAAACATGTTTCCTGTTAAATGGAATAATACGAGGCCTAAAATTAGTGCGGAGACTATAGTTAAGTCTTTAGTTGCGTCACCGCGTCCGATGTTCTCGGAGGATGCCAAGAAGCGGCTGCTGGAGTTGTATCCAGAACTGATCGCGCAGGGCTATAACCACAGCTACAAGGGAAGGAACTATACAAAGATCATAAATATTGCGGTTCCTCCTAAAAGGCCGAGTCCGTCTGTCAGCATTCCCGTAAAAGTTCCACCGCGGTATGCAACCGTGAGAGCATTGTTATAATTTTCCTTGACGGCCTGTGCCGTGACCCGTATGTTACTTTCTATCGCAACTCGCATTCCAAGTTGTCCGACCAGTATTGAAAACGAAGCGCCTATTATAAACGCGACGGTGCGTCCTATTGCGACGATAATAACTGCATTTTGACCAAACCGCTCGACTGCTTCTTTTGAAGGGGGCACGACGTAAACACTAAGAAAAAGAATTACGGACAGAGGGATTAAAACCAGAAGAATTGTTTTTAACTGGCGTTTAAGATATCCCTCGGCTCCTCTTTTAATCGCCCGCCAAACCGCCTGCATTTTTTCACTCCCCTTGTCCCAGGCGATAGTTGCCCGCCAAAGCCAGAACGCATAAACCAAACTAATAAGTGCCACACCAATGACTCCCTTTAACATTAATTGTTCAATATTTGACAGTTCGTTCATTGGAATAAACACGGACTCAAAAACGAGTCCTGCTGTATTTTACGAAACGGCAGACATATTTGTCAACGACCTATTTGAAGCCATAACTCTAATCTCTTAATAATCAAAATACTTACATGATATATATTATGTAAGTGGTATTCAAAATTCTTTTTTAAGTTTGTAGATTTTTTCTCTCCTTCCCTTTTTTATTTTGTTAAGTGCTGATAGGTTTCTTCCTTTTCCCGGAATATCTAATATACTCGCAAAATCTTCCCAGATTATTCTTGTTGCATCTTTTAAGTATATTTTCTATTACTTTGGAAAGCCCTTCGCCTTTGTATTTCAGCTGCAGACTCATTCGTGCAATTGTCGGCGGACTGATTCTTAAGGTTCTTCTGATATCTTGGTAACTATTTTCTTTGGATAACATTACCGCTGCGGCCAGACGCTTTGCAAATACAATCTTTTCGGTTGGTGTAAAAAAATTGTCTACAAAATTTTTCAACTTTTGCTTCTCTTTTATGTCAATCAATGTTTCTATAAAGAGCTTGAATATTCGATTCCAAACGTCTTCTGTTAATAGAAACCTTGAAACTTGCGACATACTTACATGATATATATTATCTAAGTGTCATGTCAAAATAAATAAAATTTATTTTGTCTTGATGATGCTAAAACGTGCAGAGGTAAACGGTGGATGGTTTTCTATCCGGTTTTTCCCAAGTCCGTATTGGACAAATGACACGATAGAATTGGGGAAATCAGGAACACCTTGAATTATGTGAGTAGTCCCCAAAGTCATAGAGACTCGGCCACGACCGTAAAACCCAAATACAACATGATCTTTGTTGTCATTCAGATCAACTCCCACCCATTCGCTTTTCTGTCGATCATAATACCATGTCCAGGTGTGTGGGTCATCTTGTCCGGAAAGTCTAAAACCTATATCAAGTACGGCAGGAATTCCCCATGAACGAGCACAACCAACCAATGCAGCATGATACCCCAGACAGTCTTGGTTTGGATGATCGTATTTTGGACTAAGTAGTAAATCGTCTACACGTTGATACACATCTCTTTCTTTGTTATTTCTCCAAGCATTGGTGTAAAAATTTAGAATCTTTTGGAGGTTGGCTTGGTGAAAATGGAACTATAAATTTTAATTTAGTCTCAATGTTTGGCGTAATGCTTACTACGCGAAACCTGTTTCTATATGGTGCAAGACTAATTTCTTTTGAAGCCTTTTCCTTTGTGGATCGTCTTTCTCTGCCAGATCCAGAACCCGCGCTTTCATTTAATTTTTCATCTCTGGGGATCGGGACTAGAAGCAAATCAGACACATCTCTATTTACAAAGCCTAGATTACATTCAGCCATGTTTGGAATATTGGTTGACGGTGACATAGATAGTCACGAATTATAACATCTAAAGTCGAGTGTGACTAATTTTGTCCTCTGCAATTTTACCTTTTGGCTTCAGGTGCTATTTGTGCACGCATAAAGGTGCAATTGAGATGGATTTCATTAGCTATTATTTTACACATTTAGGGTGGCTAACTTCGCCCCTCGACTTCGCTCGGGACCGCGCCCGCAGATTTATACATCAAGTGTTGCGAGCTTGGCCCCCGGCAATCTTGCCACTCGCCTTCTCAATACTATGGTTGGGCTTCGCTAGCTGCCATTTTATACGTCTAAGGTAGCTAGCTTCGCATGCGTTTGGATATACTTTTTTCTTGGTGGAACCTCTTCCCCCATGAGCATTTCGAACATGTTACTGGCGGCTTCCGCATCTTCGACGTTAATTTGTTTTAAGATTCGGCGCTCAGGGTCCATTGTGGTTTCCCAAAGCTGGGCGGGGTTCATTTCTCCAAGTCCTTTATACCTCTGAATAACATATTTTGAGCCATCGTGGTCGTTTAGAATTTTTACCCGTTCTTCATCCGAATATGCGTAATGAACCTCTTTTCCAAAAGTTATTTTATAAAGCGGAGGAAGGGAAGCATAAAGGTATCCCCTATTAATTATCTCGGGCATGTGTCGATAAAAAAGTGTCAAAAGAAGAGCTTTGATGTGTCCGCCGTCAACGTCTGCATCAGTCATCATTATTACCCGGTGGTAACGGATTTTGTCATAATTCAAGGAGTCTCCGATCCCTGCTCCAAGAGCGATAATCAAATTTTTAATTTCATCGCTTTTAACCAGCCTGTCCAAGTGCGCCCGTTCGGTATTTAAGATTTTGCCCCCCAAAGGTAAGATTGCCTGATAACTTCTGTTTCTTCCCTGTTTGGCGCTTCCGCCGGCAGAAGGTCCCTCTACTATATATAGTTCGGAAATTGCGGGGTCAGAAGATTGACAGTCGGCCAAAATACCGGGCAAAGTCGCCCCCTCAAGAGCTCCTTTTCTAAGTACCGCGTCTTTGGCTGCCCGGGCCGCAAGGCGGGCACGCGCCGAAAGCATTATTTTTTCGACAATTTTTCTGGCTTCAGTGGGATGCTCTTCAAAGTATTGATCAAGGCCTTCCTTTACCGTGGACGCTACAAAGCCCTGAATTTCGGGGTTATTCAGCTTAGCCTTTGTTTGGGATTCAAACTGTAAAGATTCTGAAGGCATTTTGACATAAACTACGGCGGTTAAGCCCTCCTTCATATCATCCCCCGTTAGTGCAGTTTCTTCTTTGCCGTTCCCGTTTTGAATTTTTTTGTAATAGTCGGTTATGGCGCGGGTTAGGGCGATTCTAAATCCCGTGACATGCGTTCCGCCGTCCGTTGTATAAATTCCGTTGACAAAACCTTTGACATTTTCATTAAAGGAATCGGAATACTGAAGAGCAACTTCGGAGGAAATGTTTTCATTGGACTTACTGAAATATATTGCCTCGGTCAAAACATTCTTGCCGCGGTTACTGTGAGCGACAAGAGATTTTATTCCGCCTTCAAAATAAAAAGTAGCGGTGTCTCCGTCGTTCGCATCAAAAAAATGAAAAGTCAGCCCTGCAATAAGATAGGCGCGGTCCCTTAAGAGATTTTTAACTTTGTTATTTTCAAACTTTATGTCTCCAAAAATTTGTTTGTCGGGAACAAAATTTGTAATGGTTCCTGCACCCTTTAGTGCAATTCCCCATTGGTCCAGTTGTTTTTGGGAAGCTTCGGAAACCGTCCTGACGGGATCTCCCTTTTTGTATTCCTGGTAATAAGCTTTAGAATCCCGTAAAACCACAACTCTAAAGTAGGAAGAAAGAGCGTTGACAACAGAGGCTCCTACTCCGTGAAGCCCTCCGGAAACTTTATATGCGCCTCCGCCGAATTTTCCCCCGGCATGAAGCTTGGTCATTGTCAGCTCAAGAGCTGAGACCCCGGCTTTCTTTTGTTTTTCTACCGGAATTCCCCGCCCGTTATCCCTGACAGTTGCCGAGCCATCGTTGTTTAAAGTAACCCAGATAGTATCGGCAACGCCGGCAAAAGTTTCATCAACTGAATTATCTACTATTTCCCGTAGGCATTCATGAAGACCGCGGGTATCTGTTGAACCGATGTACATTCCCGGACGTTTTCTAACGGGCTCCAAACCCTCGAGAACCTGTATTTGCTCTGCCGTGTAGTCGTTTTTCATCTGAGATTAATTATCAAATTTGTCAACTGTAAATTTACATTGCCGTTCCCTTTTAGTCTAGTGAGAGTTTGTGTTGCGGTTTCGATATTTTTAGCAATACAGTTATATTTTACCTGATCCGAATGAAGTTTGCCATGGAGTAAATTAACCGTATTCTCGACCAATTCTATAGCTTTTTGACGGGCCTTTACACCACCGGGAGCGCATATTTTGTCTATGTAGGCTAGTTTTTTCCCAATAGTCATCGCCAAAAATTTCTCTGTCTCTTCATTTGTAGATTTGTAGATTTGCCCACGAAGTGATGCAGTCTGATTTGTAGATTTAATAATCTGGCATCTTGAAACAATCGTTGACAGAACCTTTTTTGCGCTTGGTGCAGTTAAGGCAAAGGAGACATTTTCTTGCGGTTCTTCCAAATTTTTCAAAAAGGCGTTTAGGGCCTCTTCGGTTGCTTCATGAATGTCGTAAGAAACAACGAGAGTAGGCTTATCGATATGAAGACGAAGTAACGAGTTTAAATTTCTTACGTCCTCTATTTTGGCAAGAGGATATTCCAAAATCTTTGCTTTTAATTTTTTTGCCAGTTCTTCGGTGCTTTGTACTATATACTCTGTACTATTTCCTATTAATAAAAAGGCGTGCATGGTAATAACTAATAACTAATGACTAATGACTAATAAGTCAAGGACATCTTGATACAAACAGCACTTTAGGTAATAATGTATATTAGTTAAAAATATGCTCACTGCTCAAAAAATTCCTAACGTCGGAACCCTTGCCGATATTTTAGTTGGCCTTGGTGCGCTCGATAAAACACGGGCTGATCAAGTTAAACTTGCAGAGATTCAAACAGGCAGTAAACAAGAGGATATCATTAAGAAATCCCAGCTTGTTTCTGCCGAAAAGCTGATTGAAGCCAAAGCCAAGCTTTATAACATTCCGTATGTTGATCTTACTTCTGCCCCTATCGCGCCGGCAGCGCTCGCAACTCTGTCATCCGAAGTTGCCGAAAAATTTAAGGTATTTCCCATAAATATTGACCGGGAGGGTAAGACCCTGACTTTGGCCATGGCGGACCCGATAGACTTATCCGCCATTGAATTTGTTGAACAAAAAACCGGGCTTCAGGTCAAACCTGTCGCTGCTCAACCCGGTGAAATTGATAAATTTATTCAAACGAGATACACAACCTCGCTAACCCAAGAAGTTACGGCAGCTTTAAAAGAAGTAGCCCCTGAGAAAGAAAGGGTGATGAATTTGGAAGCCGGCAAGGGAGAGTTTATTCGGGAGGAAAAAATTGCGCAGATAGTAAGCCAGATACTGGATTTTGCCATTAAGGCCAGAGCAAGTGACGTACACATAGAACCGCAGGAGGCAAGCACCCGGGTGCGCTACCGTATTGACGGAATTCTAACCGAAAAACTTACGATTCCTCATGAGCTTCACGAAGCCTTGGTTTCAAGAATAAAAATTTTAAGTGGCATGAAGATAGACGAAAGAAGAATCCCACAGGACGGCAGGTTTAACTTTAAAGGTTCGGAAGAAGAGGTTGATCTTCGTATTTCCTCTCTTCCTACAACCTGGGGTGAAAAAATTGTCATGAGACTTCTTAAGAAATCCGGCGGTGTTCCCACACTGCCCGAGTTGGGGCTTCGCGGACGCGGTCTTAAGAATTTGCAGGATGCGATTTTAAGGCCTCATGGAATTATTTTAATCTGCGGTCCTACCGGGAGCGGAAAAACTACAACTTTATACTCGGTTCTTTCGGCTCTTAATACCCCAAAAGTTAACATCGTAACTCTTGAAGATCCGATCGAGTATAAAATTGCGGGGGTTAACCAGGTTCAGGTTAATCCGGCTGTCGGTTTGACCTTTGCGGACGGTCTTAGATCTTTTCTTAGGCAGGATCCTAATATAATTCTGGTCGGAGAAATTCGTGACCATGAAACGGCTGACCTGGCCATACAGGCGGCTCTCACGGGACATTTGGTTTTCTCAACACTTCATACTAATGATGCATCGGGTGCCCTCCCCCGCTTGCTCGATATGGGAGCCGAGCCATATCTTCTAACCTCGTCCATCACTTGCATTGTTGCTCAAAGAGTTGTCAGAACAATCCATGAAAAATGTAAGGAAAGCTATATCCCCGAGACAAAAATTGTGGAAGAAATGAAAAAGGAGCTGGGAGCTCTTTGGCAGCCGCCGCCTGAGGTTAAGCTTTATAGAGGTAAGGGGGATGAGGATTGCGGGAACTCGGGATATATTGGCAGGATCGGGATTTTTGAGACGATACCGATTTCCGAGAAAATCGGTAAATTAATTCTGGAGAGATCCTCCGCAGGAGATATCGACAGACAGGCACGCGAGGAAGGGATGGTTAGTCTTAAACAGGACGGATACTTGTAGGTAGTTGAAGGAATAACTACGGTGGAGGAAGTTTTGCGCGTGGCACAGGAATAAGCATGGACATTAAACAATATTTACAATACGTAGTTGACAGCAAGGCCAGCGACTTGCATTTGATAAGCGGTATTCCTCCGACTCTTAGAATTGACGGCGAGCTAAAAGCCATCGGAAGTGTCGGAGTTTTGACGCCGGACTCAATCACGGAGCTTTTAGAAGAAACTCTGTCAAGTGCACAGCTTGAACGGCTTAGCGCAAATAAAGAACTTGATTTTTCGTTCCCATTCAGTGAGAAGGCAAGGTTCAGGGTAAATGCTTATACACAGAAAAATTCACTGGCAGCAGCCTTTAGACAAATTCCCCTGGACATTCCTGACATTGAATCTTTAGGTCTTCCGCCAATTCTTCACTCTTTTACGAATCTTAAACAAGGTTTTATCTTGGTTACGGGGCCAACGGGGCACGGTAAATCTACCACTCTTGCTGCAATGCTTAATGAAATAAACAAAACAAGGGCGACCCACATTGTTACGATTGAGGATCCGGTAGAATTTATATTTAGACCGGATAAGTCAATTATCTCCCAACGTGAGATGGGCGAGGACACTCATTCATGGTCGGTTGCGCTAAGAAGTGTTCTTCGGGAAGACCCGGATGTAGTTCTTGTCGGCGAAATGCGCGATTACGAGACGATTGCCGCGGCTCTTACTGTTGCCGAAACCGGACATTTGGTTTTTGCGACCTTGCACACGAACTCTGCGGCCCAATCGGTTGACAGAATTGTTGATGTTTTTCCGGAGGAACAGCAAAAACAAGTTCGGCTCCAGCTAAGCAACACCCTGGAAGCAGTCTTTTCTCAAAGGCTCATTCCGGCAATAAATAGAGGCAGAGTTGTAACTTATGAGGTAATGTTGGCAACAAATGCGATTAGAACCGCGATCAGGGATGGTAAAACCCACTTGCTTGATAATGTCATAAGGACTTCCGCGGACTCAGGAATGACAACTCTGGAAAATTCGATGGCCACGCTAATAAGAAGCGGAAATGTAAGTTTGGATGAAGCAATAGCCTACTGTCTTAATCCAGAAGACCTAATGAGGCTTGTGAGGAGTTAATGGAACAGTTTAAGTACCTTGTTAAGGACAAAAAGGGTGAATCTAAATCAGGAATAATAGAGGCTTCTGATGTGAAGCAAGCCTCCTCGCTTTTACACGAGCGAGGGATGGTGGTAATTAGAATTGAGTCGAAAGGGAAACGATTTAACCCTATAGATTTCCTTTTTAGCTTTAGACCTATCAACCTGACAGAGTTGTCCACTTTTACTAGGCAAATAGCCACAATGGTCTCTTCAGGCTTAAGCTTAGTAGATTCCCTATTGCTTCTTGAGAAGCAGACGATCAATCCAAAGCTAAAGGAAGCTATTTCGGAAATAATCAGAGATGTGCAGGGAGGTGGTAGCCTGGCCTCCGCTATGGCGAAACATCAAAAGGTTTTCTCACATACTTATGTTGGTATGATAAAGGCGGCTGAGTCGTCTGGAAACTTAGATAAAGTTTTAACTAAGCTTGCTGATAATTTGGAGCGAGAAAGTGAGGTACGGTCCAAGATCGTTGGAGCAATGGTTTACCCCGCAATTTTACTGTTTGTTATGGTTCTGGTAATTATTTCTATATCCTATTTCGTATTGCCTAGATTTAAAGAGCTTTTTGCGTCCTCTCATGTGGAATTACCTTTGCCTACGGTTATATTGATTGCCATCAGCGAATTCCTGAACAATACCTGGTTTATTATCCCAATAGTAGCCCTACTTGTTTTTTATTTTAGCTACCGAATGAATAGAATTTCTGAGCTAAAGACCTACTATGATTTTGTTGTAATGAGGATACCGTACATAGGAGAGATAAATAAAAGTTTCTCCTTAGCTCAGGTGACTCGTACCCTAGGGTTACTGGTAGGCAGCGGCGTGCCGATTCTAGAGGCGTTAAAAACTAGTTCTGAGGTGGCGACTAATAACTTTCACAAAGAGGCTTTTAAGGAGGCAGCTCAGAGTGTTGAAAAGGGTGTTCCCCTAAGTGTGCCGTTAGGTAAGAATCCTATTTTCCCACCTGTTATTTCCCAAATGGTTGCAGTTGGTGAAGAAACCGGCAAACTTGAAGATGTGTTAGGCAAAGTTTCTGACTACTTTGAAATAGATGCCTCCCACAAGGTCAAAAACTTCACCGCTGCTTTAGGGCCAATTATAATTATTCTCCTCTCTGGAGTGGTTCTGTTTATTCTCATGTCCGTGATACTCCCAATATACCGTCTTTCTTCTGGTGTTGGATCAGCTTAGTGATTATTTATGACTAAACATCGTTACTGGTGGTACTTAATTGTGCTTACACTTTTTGGTTATTTGTTGGTCAAAGCCGAACCTTTGGAAATCTGGCGGCAATATAAGGACAATCAAAGGAAAAATGATCTCCAAGGGTTGATGGTAGAGGTGAATAGATACATTAAATATAACTCCGGCGGAAGAATAAGTCTTGGCTTAGTGGGAAAGGTTTATGAGAGTAGTGATGGTATCACCTCCATAGATGGTTCGGGTTGGTTGCCCATTAACTTTAAGTCAAGTGGTCTGGAAATTAAATCTCTCCCTTTGGACCCAATTAATCAGAAGGATTTTATTTTCACTTACAGCGTTTCTAGTGATCTAAAATACAAACTAACCACTAAATTTGAAAGTAAATACTTCTCAAAATTACACTCCCAAGACGGTGGGTTTGATGACACTAGGTTTGAAATTGGTACTGATTTGGGGCTGAAACCTTAATGGTTGAGCTAAGCTTCCTTTTTATTTTCGGTTTAATAATCGGCTCTTTTATTAATGTGTTGGTTTACCGGAGTATTCACCAGGAAGATAGCAAAAATCTTTTCTCCATTTGTCCCAAATGTAAGCACTCGTTGTCCCCCTTAGATCTAGTTCCCCTTCTAAGTTTTCTAATTCTTAAGGCTAAGTGTCGCTATTGTGACAAACCCATAAGTTGGTCTTATTTTGTTGGTGAGCTCTCCACCTCGTTACTTTTCGTTTTGGTAGGTTCTTACTACCTGAACGACCCAATTGCCTTGGTTTACTCACTAATAATAGTGAGTCTTTTAATAGCTTTGTTGTTTACTGATTTGTACTACGGTATACTCCCCGACAGGCTAATTCTTTCTGGTGTGGTGACGAGTGGTTTATTTTTAGTTACCACAGCTTTATACAGGGGTGATATCTTATCGTTACTAGGGAACGTTTTGTCTGCAGTCGCAAGTTTCATTTTCTTTTTCCTGTTCATTTACTTTTCTAAAGGGAAAGCTATGGGTGGAGGGGACGCTAAATTGGGTTTCTGGTTGGGCCTTTTTTTGGGTTTTCCAGGTACATTGGTGGCGTTGTTTATCGCGTTCTTGACAGGGGGGTTGATCGGTGTTATGTTGATATTAACTAAGACTAGAAGGTTTGGTCAGACCGTACCTTTTGGACCATTTTTAGTTATTGGTTCCCTGATCGCTTATCTTTGGGGAAGCCAAATATTTAGTTGGTACCTTAATCTTACTGCCAAATGACACACTATAGAACACAAAATTTAAATACTCTAAAATTTAGTCTATTTGCTAACCACTTATCTCAAATTTCACTTTTAGATTTTAATTCAATATACGTAAGGAGGCTTAGATGCAAAGTTTAGTCCAGAACCAAAAGGGTTTTACCTTAGTGGAGCTGCTAATTGTAATTACAGTAGTGGGTATTTTGTCCTCGGCAATTATTTCTGGTATGAATCCGGGCAAAAGATTTCGTGAGGCTAGGGACTCTCAACGGAAAGGCATAGTCCAAGTTGTTGGTTCAGGGATGGAAGTTTGTTACACATCAAATGGTGGTAGTTACACCACACCTGACAACTGTGCGAGCTTAGCGGAACTGGCAACCAAGAACTACGTTAAGGTGAACTATACGGGTTATGTGGTCTACGGGGCGCCGAGCGGTGCGGATGAGTATACCATTGCCAATACTGGTTGTGTCGCTGCCAAGCTCGAAGAACCAATTGGTTCTAACACTCACTGGAAATATACTACCACTTCTGGTCAGGCTCAGGCTGCCACTTCAGGTTGCTAAAAGCCTATGGAACAGTCAACAAAGAAGAGATCTAGTCAGGTTGGA
>Ga0075682_108_pt1 | contig 18581 bp, 19 predicted proteins | sample RifGroA2_FD_68251 | JGI IMG/M metagenome (GOLD analysis project Ga0075682, IMG submission 68251) | Microgenomates (Woesebacteria) bacterium GW2011_GWA2_40_7b | reverse complement strand
CGGGAAGAAGGAAATGAGTCGGTGACAAATTGTCACCAACTGAAATTACAAGCTTCTGATGGTAAGTATTATAACGCTAATGTAGCCGATACTGAACAATTGCTTCGCTTAATTCAGTCAATTCCTAGTCCAAACGCAGAGCCGATTAAACTCTGGCTCGCTAAAGTTGGTTATGAAAGAGTACAAGATATTTCTGATCCCGAAAGATCTTTAAATCGCGCCAGGGACTTTTGGCAAAGGATGGGCAGGAGCGGGAAATGGATTCAACAAAGAATGATGGGTCAGGAAACCAGAAATAAGTTAACTGATTATTGGGCAACTCATAAGATAATCAAACAGGAAGAATATGCGCTACTTACAAACATTATTCACAAAGAGTGGAGCGACTTAACAGTCAAAGAGCATAAAAAGTTGAAAAATATAAAAACTCAAAACTTGCGTGATCACATGAGTGAAGCTGAATTAATTTTCACTGCTCTTGCTGAATTTTCTACACGCCAAATAGCGGAAATAATGAATACAAAAGGAGCCAAGGAAAATATTGTTCCGGCCAAAAAAGGTGGTAGGGTTGCTAAAAATGCCCGTCTCGAATTGGAGATGAAAACAGGTAAAAAGGTTGTTACTGGAGAAAATTTTCTGGGTTCTGTAAAATCTTCACACAAACTGGGTAAATAAATTTTCATGATCACTAAATTTGAAGTTATTTTTGATACTGAAACAAAAAAGTTTTTTGATGAGGCGACGGGGTATGATCCTGCCAAATTCGGTGTTTCTATAACCTCTGTCTACACCAGAACTCTCGACGAGAATCTGAAAGAAGTCGAGGGCAAGATGCAAAGTTTTTGGGAGAAAGACTTTGATGAGATGTTTAAACTTTTTGAAAAAGCGGACAGAATTATCGGTTTTAATTCAATCGGATTTGATGTTCCGGCTCTTTCCCCATATCTTCCTCCTCATTGGGCCAAACTTAAGCATTTTGACATTATGGATGAGATTAAAAAAGTTGAAGGGAAAAGGGTTTCTCTGGATTCTTTAGCTAAAGCCACACTCGGAACCAGAAAGAACGATAGCGGTGAGAATGCTATCAAGTATTGGGATGCACATGACTCTGCTAGTTTGGAGAAGTTAAAAAAATACTGCGAGATGGACGTCGCTATTACTCGAGATATTTATGACATAGCCTTAAAGACTGCGTCTTTAAAGTACATTGATTTTTGGAATGAAACCCATGAAGTAAAACTGGATTTTAGCTACCCCGTACTTTCGGATTCAAATATCCAAAACAGTCTCTTTTAGGATATAATTATTTTAATGAGATCGGTTGCATCTGCGTTTCTTATTATTTTCTTTGTACTGATATCTTTTATTGGTCTCCTCACGGCCACTTTTAAGTTCCAACTTCTTGATTATAATTTTTGGCAAAGGTCTTTTGAAAAGAACAATGTTTACCAAAATCTCACCGTAGTAATTAAAAACTCTCTTGAATCTCAAATTGAAAAAGAAGGGGGTAGCAAAAACGAAGTAAAAGTTTTAACGGATTTAATAACAACAGAAAATCTTAAGGATTTTATTGGGAAAAACATTCAAAATATTCTATCCTTTGTCAATGGAAGAACGCCGCAAGTTATTGCTTACATTCCCGTTAGTATTATTCCAAAAAATTTACTACCCAAAAACCTAATCGGAATTCAAAGTGAAATACCCCTCAAGGACTTACTTACCAAGTTTAATTATCAAAACTATCAAAGTCTTCCACTGAAGGAGCTGGGAAGTTTGGGAAGGTCGGCAACATTTGTCTTTATGGGTTTGATTTCGGTTCTCGCAGTTATCCTAATTTTATTAGTTCTTTTGGTTAAGGAGGGTGGTAGGTTGACGGCTCCGGGAATCGCCGTTTTTTCATCGGGTATTTTGACTCTTATCGCTTCTAAAATTGGAGGAAGTTTAAAAACCTTATCGTCAGATGGTTTATCAAACAATTCTTCCTTGGCTAACATTTTAGCCGGTAACCTTTTACCGCCTCTTATTAAGGAATTTATGAAAACGTGGTCGATAATCGGTACGGTTCTTGTAATAATAGGTGTGGCTCTGTTTTTTGTGAGAAAACCGAGTTACAATATCCCAAAGTAAATTGTTTCTATGAAATACGCAATAACTATTATCTTGACTGCATTAATAGTCGGTATGGGTGTCACAGCCTATTTTAAAGGCTGGTTGCCGACTGTTAGTTTTAATAAACCTCAGGCTGTTTCTGTGGAAAATATAGAAGTCTTGAATGCGCCATCGTTAGCTCCCGTTGCGTCTGTCTCTGCTAGTCCTACGGCCGGATTTACAGTGGTTAAAGCCGGAGGAATTTTGGTTTTCAAAGTTTACTCTATTGACGTTCCAACCGATTGGACCTATTCAAAAGAAGCAGCTCCGGTGGGAGACATCGCTATTGATAAATTAATTCTTACGAAAGGCAGTTATAAAATTACAATTTATCAAGCAGCGACGGGTGGAGCGCCATGTTTATACCCCGGCGATCCCGACCAGGAGGGGCCAAGCTCCCGGTTTGCAAGTTTTGTGGGTATAACAACGGCAACCGGAGATAAATTAAGAAGGGGTAAGGCCGACGGTGGAGGGACGGGTTTTACTGTTTGTGAGTTGCAATCAGGTGGCTATGGTCAGCCAACGGGTTTTGGGCATATTTCTGTGTCAACACCGGCAGTTCCAACCCAAACGGTTCTTGATCAAATCGATTCAATTTTATCCTCGCTTAAGAAAATTTAAATGTCTCCCGAAACCATTCCGACACCTGACAAATATACGGCTACCTGGGTTTCACACAGTAGTATTTCTGATTTTTTGAAATGTCCCAGAGGCTACTTCCTGCGGAATGTTTATAAAGACCCAAAGACGGGGCATAAAATGGCGATTGTAACGCCACCAATGGCGCTGGGAGGCGCCGTGCACGAAGTAATCGAGTCTCTCGCGGTTCTTCCGGTTACCGATCGTCTAAAGATCTCTCTTGTTAAAAGATTAGATCCTGTATGGGAAAAAAATTCAGGAAAACTTGGTGGATTTAGTGATCACAACATCGAAATGGAATACAAAGAAAGAGCTATCCGAATGCTTATTAATCTGCAAGAAGAACCCGGTCCGATATTAAATAAAGCCATAAAGATAAAAACCGGTTCAATGGGATTACCGAATTACTACCTCTCAGAGGAGGATAACATCATTCTTTGCGGAAAGATTGACTGGCTCGAATATTTAGAGAAAAAGAATGCAGTGCACATAATAGATTTTAAAACCGGAAAGTATGAAGAGAAAGAAGATTCTCTCCAACTACCCATCTATCTACTTCTGGCAACCAACACGCAAACAAAAAAAGTAGCTAAAGCCTCTTATTGGTATTTAGATAGAGATGACGGGATAGTTGAAAAGAAACTACCAAATATGGACGATGCGTATGAGAAGGTTTCAAAAGTCGCCAGGAGAATAAAACTCGCAAGACAACTAAAACACTTCCTTTGCCCACTTAAAGGTTGCAGAAACTGTATTCCTTACGAAAGGATATTAAAAGGAGAAGGGGAGAAGGTTGGAGTTAGCGATACCCGTCAGGATGTTTACATCCTTGCCGCTTAACTATTCCAAGTTGGTCTTGATGAAAGTTTGGATTTCCGAAAAATCAAAGTTACCCGCTTTTGGAACGAGGATATATGCTCCGTCACCGGATTTTCCTTCGTTAAGAAGATTACTTGTCGTTATTTGAATCTGCTTAACATTGTAAGCTTTCGCATCTCCCAGAGTTTGAATCAAAGTTTTAATGATTCCTGCGTTTAGATCGGTTTTAACTAATTTAAAAATAGTATTAATCACGCTATCGAGTTTTCCTGCCCCTTGGGTCGAAATCAGTTTGTTTTCTATACCTATTAATACCGCGAATTGTCTAAGGGACCTTGCAAAGTCACTGTCGCCATGACGGGATCTGACAAATTTCAGCGCCGCCGCTCCGTCCAGGTTTGCCGGCCCTTTATCGTAATGTATTTGCTCGTAACGGCAGGTAAATTGCGTTTCAAGCTCATATCCGGAATATTTTGCCTTAAGCGTCGAAATTTCCGTTTGACTTTTCCCGCAAGTATTATTTTCCTCTCCGGCTTTGGGGTAAAAAGAGTCGGTGAAAGTTGTGGGAACCTGAACACTGATTCCTCCCAAACTATCTATCATTTTGACAAATCCCCCGAAATCTACAGCAACATAATAGTTTATGGGAAGAGCTATTACATTTTTAATGGTACTGCCGATATTACCAAAACCAAGACTTGAGCCTTCGGCATTAATTTTCCGTCCTCCCGTTACCCACAGATCCCTGGGGATAGAAATTAAGGAAATCTTTTTAATATTTGTATCGATATGGATAACAATAATGCTGTCGGTCAGCATTGAACCCTCATGGGTGGCTCCGCCGTAACCGAGGAAAAGAATATTATAAGTTCCTTTTTTGCTACTTTCGGTTTTAAGGGGAATGGGGGAAGCGTCCTGGTACGAAGTTTCTTCCGGGCTTATGACCTGGTTTTTAGCAATGTCAGCTTTTGCCTTGGATGATTTTAATCCGTAGTAAACTACTAAAAAGCCGATTGTAAAAATTGCCAAGAGGAGAAATCCAATAAGAATGTTTTGCCAATTAGACTTGATTTTTTCGAGCATCTTGAAAACTATTATACATTAGGACTACTATGGATTTATGATGGATCTTGGTTGGTATCTTACTCTTAATAAACCCATTTTTACTCCACCCAGTTGGCTGTTTGCTCCTGTGTGGTCTGTGCTTTACATTCTAATCGCTGTCTCTTTCTTTCTGGTATGGAAAAAAGGATTTAAGAAAAAGCATGTTAAGAATGCCCTGAAACTTTTTGTGATTCAGTTTATATTGAACCTTTCCTGGTCGCCGATATTCTTTGGGCTAAAAAACATATCACTTGCCCTGATTGTGATAATCATAATGTGGGTCTATATTCTTAAAACCATTCTGGCTTTTGGGAAGGTAACTAAAACCGCAAGTTATTTGCTTTACCCATATATCGTTTGGGTAAGTTTTGCCGCGGTGCTTAATTTCTCCATTTGGCTTCTCAATAAATAGTTTTTCAGTTATAATTGTGGCATGGACTTGATGGAGAAAATTACTTCACTTGCAAAAAGACGCGGATTTATTTTTCAGGGAAGTGAAATTTACGGCGGGTATCAGGGTTTTTGGGATTACGGGCCCTTAGGAGTAGAACTCAAAAACAATATCAAAAAGGAATGGTGGAAGAGTATGGTTTATGAACGGGAGGATGTGGTGGGGATGGACGCTTCAATTATTATGAATCCTAAGGTTTGGGAAACATCGGGCCATCTGAAAGCCTTCAGCGACCCTCTGGTCGAATGTAAGAAATGCCACCATCGATTTAAAGTAGAGACTATTGAGAACAAGTGTGCTGATTGTGGAGGAGAATTTACCGAACCAAAAACCTTTAATTTAATGACCGAGGTATTTCTCGGAGTAACGGAACCTAAAGAAAAGGCATATCTTAGGGGGGAAATTACTCAAGGTGTTTTTGTCAATTTTAAAAATGTAGTGGACTCAACCCGTGTCAAAATTCCCTTCGGTATTGCCCAGATAGGTAAAGCGTTTAGAAATGAAATTACCCCTGGTAATTTGACTTTCCGTTCCCGAGAGTTTGAGCAAATGGAGCTTGAGTATTTTGTTAAACCGGATGAGAAGGACAGTGAAAATACTTTTAACGATTTCAAAAAAATAAGAATGGAATGGTATATGGACATGGGGATTAAAAAGGATAAGATGCGCTTTCATGATCATGAACCGGAAAAAAGGGCGCATTATGCACGGTATGCTACCGACATTGAATATGAAGCTCCTTTTGGCTGGAGCGAATTTGAAGGAATTCACCATAGGGGAGATTTTGATTTGAAAAACCACGGTTTAAAATATAAGGACGAAATGACAAACGAAGAATATACCCCGTGGGTGATTGAGACTTCTGGAGGAGTAGACAGGGCACTACTGTTCTTTTTGATTGATTCCTATCACGATGATGGGGAAAGAGTTGTATTAAAACTTAATCCGAAACTCGCTCCTTATAAAGTTGCAGTATTTCCTCTTCTCAAAAATAAACCGGAACTGGTCGGAAAGGCCAGATCTGTGTACTCTTTACTGCGTGCTAAGTACTCGTCAGTTTGGGATGACAGGGGAAACATCGGTAAAAGATATTTTGCGCAGGACGAAATTGGGACTCCCTGGTGCGTTACGGTTGATTTTCAGAGTCTTGATGATGATACGGTCACGGTCCGGGATCGTGATACGGTCAAACAGGAACGGATTGCCATTGACAAATTGTCAGAATATTTCCAAAATGGATTAATCTGATGAAAAAGTATCTTCCGTTAATTTTAATCGGAGTAGGCGTTTTGGTTGTTGTAGGTGTTATTTTCGCCATAATTCGAAGCTCCAGAAGTAAGGTGAAACAGACAGCAGAGGAAATCGTTCTCGAACTTCCGCAAAGCCAGTGGCCGGTAGTTACTCTTACCCCTACAAAGAATCCCGATGTCAGTGGTTCCGATGGACATTGGCTGGATTTTAAAGTTCAAAAGATTAAAGTAGCCGGTGCGGCTAGTATGGACTACCTTTTGGTATATAACACCAGCGATGGTGGCCAGCAAGGAGTTCCCGGTGCAGTCAAACTGGACGGTAAAGACATAGAGAGAAAACTTCTAATGGGTTCTGAATCATCAGGAAAGTTCAGGTATGATGCCGGAGTAGAAAGAGGCACCATGACCGTTACGTTTAGAGATAAAAACGGCAAGTCATTGGGCAAGATTTCGACTGATTTTCACTTGCAGTCGGGAGTTACCGAGCTGACCTCTGTTGACGGAAAGTTTAAGTACACATTAGACAAGGAAGCAAAGGGTGTGTTTTTTATAATCATGCCCACATTTGTTGAACCCAAGTCTTCAATGTCTGTAGTATGGCAAAACGGATACGGAGTATTCGCTTCAGACGGCAAGCCCCATAGTGGGGAAGTTGTGAATCAATAAGAACTTCTTGATCCTTCGACTCGCTGCGTTCGCTCAGGATCTACGGCCCGTGAAGCGTGAAACCACTTCACTGGGCCTTGACATCCTCGTGAAAACGTATCATTATGGTTAATAATGGTGAGGAATGGAGTTCCCGTAGGATCTTAGCTCTCGGCTTTAGATTCTGTTCGAATGCGCCTCGAGCTGCGGTCTGACGGGACAAGAAACCATAAGCCATTTATTAATATGAACCTGCCCGGCTCAAATTATTGCTATTGGAACAACTCATATGCTTCTAGGAACATATCCGGCAAAGCTGGCTACCAATCATCGTGTGGGTGTACCAGCGCCCCTAAGGAAGGCTTTGGGAGAAAATATTGTTATTGCCAAATGGTACGAAGAATGTCTGGTATTAGTGGCTGAAAGCTCATTAAATGCACTTTTAACAAGGGTTACGGGAAAACAGGGGCTTATCACAGCTCCCGTTAGAGGATCGGAGCATTTCATTTTTAGCTCCGCCTTTGAGGTGGTCCCGGATGATCAGGGAAGAATAGTAATTCCAGAAGACCTGGTTAAGTACGCAGGACTATCAGAAGATATTTATTTCCTGGGGGTGGGAGATAGAGTAGAAGTTTGGGAAAAGCAGATTTGGGACGAAAAAGTAAAGACAATTGTAAAAGAGGCACCGGAATACATCGAAGAGCTGTCAAAAAAAGAAAAATGAAAAATTCGTACCATCAGTCGGTAATGGTTGGACAAGTAGTTGATCAGTTGCACGTTAAAAAAGGCTCGTCATACATAGACGCAACACTTGGAACAGGTGGACACACTTTGGAAATAGCCAATAAAGGCGGAATGGTTTTGGGAATTGACGCTGACTTGGAAATGATAACAGTTGCCAAGAAGCGCATGAAGGGCCTAAAAAACATCAAGTTGGTTCAAGGCAACTTCGTAACCATTGACAAAATAGCCAAAGAAAATGACTTTCCAGAGGTTGACGGAGTACTTTTTGATCTAGGGGTAAGTAATATCCATCTTAAAAATCTTGAACGAGGTTTTTCATTTGAAAATCCTGAGGCAGATCTTGACATGCGTCTTGACCCAAATACCCAGGGTGTAAAAGCAAGTGACCTTCTTAATGTTTTGCGGGAGGATCAGATAGAAGATTTATTTGCAGTTACTCTTGAACCGGGAGCGGCAAAATGGATAACAGGTAGGGTATTACACTCAAGGGCAGCTAAGCCGATTTCAAAAGTTTCTGACTTACTTGAAATTTGCGAGGGATTAAAAACCGGCAAAACGGGGCTAAGAGAAGGAACACTACCTTTTTTAGCCTTACGGATTGCAGTCAATAGCGAGCTTGATAATTTAAGAGAAGTTTTACCTAAGGCTTTTGATTTACTTAAGCCAGAAGGACGCATCGTAGTCATAAGTTTTCACTCTAAAGAAGACGAAATCGTAAAAGAATTCTTTAAAGAAAAAAATTTACGTCTGCAGGCACGCCTGATAACTTTTTCGCCCGTTAGGGCGAGTATAACCGAAGTATCAGTCAATAGGCGTGCAAGGAGTGCAAAAATGCGAGTAATAGAAAAATCTTGAAACAAGATTTTTGTAGCACTTGTCACAATAATGACAATTGTAGGAAAAAATATAACATGAAAAACATTATTCTTATAGGAACGGTAGTGGTATTGGCAGTGAGTTCTATATTTCTGACAATCGAGACGGCAACGACCGGAGTGGAAATATCCAGATTGGAAAAAACGGGGAGCACACTTACGGATCAAAAACAGGTTTTGGACGGCTCTTTAGTAAAGACGCTTTCAATAGCTCAACTTCAGGAAAAGGGTGTTGAGCTGGGGTTTGTTAAACCTGAGAATTTGATTTACGTCGCAGAAGTTGCGCCGGTTGCAAAGCTTCCTTAATTATGGTTGTTAAGATTAGAGTCCTTATTGCAGTTTTCGCGATTCTTTTTTTGGGACTAACAGTAAGGCTTTTCTATTGGCAGGTTGTTAAGGGGTCTGAACTCTCCCGTGCTGCGCAGTCACAATACAGCACCTCAAAAATAACATCCGCACCCAGAGGAAACATAATAGCTCGTGATGGTAGTTATTGGGTAATTCGAACCGGTGCATGGCGACTCATAGCCAACGCAAATTTACTCAAGAATTCACCCAATTCCATTGCTGATAAACTTATCCCCCTTTTGAAAGATGCTGATTTTGCTCGTTTAACTGACCTACTATCCAGGAAAGGTTCTTGGATTCCCCTGGCAACAAAGGTCGATAACGAAGTAAAGAAAAATATTGAGGCAATGAGTATTCCCGGAATTAGCTTTGAGCCTGAGGAAGCAAGTTACTACCCTGAGGCATCCTCAGCAGCACAACTTTTAGGATTCGTCGGAAAAGATGAAAACGGAACTGACCTGGGATACTTTGGACTCGAAGGTTATTACAATCTTCCATTAAGCGGCAAGCCGGGATTTATAGGGCGGCAGGAAGATGTTCGCGGCGTGCCAATCCTTTTAGATGGCGGACACGAGATTACAGCCGTAAACGGTGTAGATCTTGTGACGAGTATCGACAAAAGGATTCAAATACTCTTGGAACAAAAGCTTTCGGATGGGATAGAAAAATACGGTGCAATTGGCGGCTCGGCGATTATTATGGACCCTTTTACAGGCAACGTAATCGCAATGGCCGCATCTCCTTCATTTGACCCAATGGAATACAACAAGTATAACGATTCACTTTTTAAAAACCCCCTTATTTCCAATTCTTTCGAGCCAGGCAGTATCTTTAAAGTTCTGATTATGGCCTCGGGGCTTGATGCCGGTGTGGTGACTCCGGACACGGTATGTGATATTTGTGACGGTCCGCTTAGCCTGGACAAATATCAGATAAAAACTTGGAATAATAAATACCATGCGGAGTCAACCATGACGGACGTCATTGTCAACTCGGACAACGTAGGTATGGCATTTGTCGGACAAAAACTGGGAGCAGACAATCTTTACGATTATCTGGACAAATTTGGTATTGGAAAGCCAACAGGCGTCGATTTGCAGGGAGAGTCCTCTCCGAGAATGCGAAAAAGGGGAACATGGAATGTGGTGGATGTTGCCACTGCCAGTTTTGGACAGGGAATAGCAGTCACGGGAATACAGATGATAAGAGCCGTTTCCGCCATCGCCAATGGCGGGTATTTAGTGTCTCCGAAAGTGGTAACCGAAATTCGCGGGAAGGAATGGAACGAAACAGTAAAATTGGAAGATCCAAAAAGAATAATCAGTGAAAAGTCTGCAGCTGAAATGGCACAGATGATGGTTGCTGCGGCAAGCTCGGGAGAATCAAAATGGACTAATGTTAAAGGCTTCACCGTTGCAGGAAAAACCGGTACGGCTCAGATTCCGGTTGCCGGACACTATGATCCCACAAACACCAACCACTCGTATATTGGTTTTACACCTGTTGGTAAGCCAAAGTTTATCATGCTAGTTACCCTTCAGTCCCCCACAAGTTCTCCGTGGGCCTCTGAAACCGCAGCTCCTCTATGGTATTTGATTGCGAAAGACCTGTTTCCATATTTTGGTGTACAACCTGACCATTGATGTTATAATTTTTACGGGTATATGAATATTCGCAGTGCGATCACTTTAGTTTTGGGAATTCTAATATTTTCGTTTACCGTTGCCAGTCTTCTGATAGTTCCTTTTATTAACCTCCTGTATAAGCTCAAGATGCTTAGGCGTAATGAGGGGAAAGGGGCAAAGAAACAATCTCTTTTTGACAAGCTACATGATAAAAAGGCCGGAACTCCCACGGGATTTATTTCTTTCGGGCTTTTGGGGTTTCTGGACGATTATGTAAAAATATTCGGTAAGGCTATCCCAGGGAAAATGGGAATGTGGATTGGGTTGGGGAGAGGACTAAAGATGATCTTGCAAGTATTATTAGCTTTTGCAGTGGGATTTTTCCTCAATCAATATTTGGGGATTAACATTCTCCACATTCCACTTATCGATAAGACTATTTACTTAGGGCTGTGGTACATTCCCTTTGCAGCCGCAATAATAATTTTTTTCAATAACGCATTCAATTTTACAGACGGGCTGGATGGACTCGCCTCGGGCTTACTCATGATTTATCTTTTTGCCTACATAATTCTTGCCGCCGGTGTTTTGGACACCCCTCTGTCGATGTTTATTGCTCTTTGGCTAGGGGCTCTGATGGCCTTTTTATACTTCAATATCTGGCCTGCCAGAGTATTTCTGGGAGATGCGGGGGCACTTTCTTTCGGCGCGACAATTGCCGTGATCGGACTTCTCATCGGCAATGCAGTGGCCCTTTTCGTTATTGGTGGAATTTTTGTTATCGAAGCAATTTCTTCCGCTGTTCAGATATTTGGCTGGAAAGTACTTAAAAGGCCGATTCTGCCTCTTGCCCCCTTGCACAATACTTTTTTAGCCTTGGGCTGGGAGGAACCTAAAATAGTCATGAGAGCCTGGATTGCCGGAGTGATGTTTGCGATTTTTGGTCTTTGGTTAGCAACAATTTAGCCCCGTGGGAATACTTTCAAAACAAACCAGATCTGTTGATAGGGGTTTACTTATACTGATTCTCATTTTTGTTTTTGTTGGCTTGGTGGCAGTCGCTGATGCCTCTGCGCCTCAAGCATTAAGTGTATACGGAGATAAGTTTTTTTTATTCAAACAGCAACTTGTTTGGGCAGGGATTGGGCTGGTTGTTTTTTTTACCGCTTCGCTTATTCCATATACCTTTTGGGGAAAAATTGCGACACCATTCTTTTTTGTTTCAGTCGCCCTTCTTGTGGTGGTTCTTTTCCCAAGTTTTGGTTTTAAGGCATTCGGAGCCCGGCGCTGGATCCCGCTCGGTTTTTTTTCACTTCAGCCCTCTGAGCTCATTAAATTGAGCCTGGCCATGTATTTGGCCAAGGTTTCTTCGAAAAACAAAAACACTTTATCTTACTTTGCTCCGGTTATAATGTCAGCCGGGTTAATTATGTTTCAGCCGGATTTGGGTACTACCTTGGTGGTAGCATTGACGGCTTTAAGCCAAATTTTTGTTTCCGGGATTAATTTTTTACATTTTTCAGGCGCCCTTGCAGCTGCAGGGGTTAGTACGCTGGGTTTGATACTTGTTTCTCCTTATAGAAAAGAGAGGCTCTTAACTTTTTTTGAAGCTACCAGAGATCCTCTGGGAAAAAGTTACCACATCCGGCAAATTCTTCTGGGACTTGGTTCTGGCGGTTTATTCGGAGTGGGGCTGGGGGCCTCAAGACAAAAATATTTGTTTTTGCCTGAGGCCTCTACCGACTCAATTTTTGCCGTTATTGCGGAAGAGCTTGGTGTCCTGGGTTCGATTGCGATAATTGCACTTTTTGCTTATTTTGTTTATAAGGGTTTAAAAATAGCAATTTTGGCTCCCGATAAATTCTCACAAGTTTTGGCTATCGGAATTACCAGTTGGATTGGGTGGCAGGCATTTTTAAATATCGGTTCAATGGTCGCGCTGGTTCCTCTTACAGGAATTCCTCTTCCGTTTATATCGTATGGTGGCAGCAGTTTGGTGATGATCATGGGTGCATGCGGTATACTACTTAACATAGGCAAATATGGACACGCAGAAAAACATAGACGCTCTAAATGACAAGGAATTGCGAATTGTTTTAACCGGTGGGCACGCCGCCTCACCGGGCATGGCCGTATCTCAAGAGTTGAAACACCGATTCCCGAATATAAAGATTAGTTGGATTGGTTCCAAATATGCGGTACCCGGCAATCGTGCCACCACTCTTGAATACAAAATATTTCCGGAGATTGGGGTTAAATTTTACCCGTTAATCGTGGGAAAATTGCAGACAAAGTTTACTCTATATACAATCCCGCTTTTTTTAAACATTCCCTTTAGTTTTATTCAGGCTTTGTGGTTCGTAATTAAATTGAAGCCGAAGATTGTAGTGTCTTTTGGAGGTTTTTCCTCGTTTCCGGTTATATTTTGGGGATGGATACTTAGGATACCAATTATCTTACATGAGCAAACCGCAGTAGCAGGCAGGGCAAATCTTATATCTGCTTTTTTGGCCAGCAAAATAGCCTTGTCACGAAGTGAAAGCATAAGCCTTTTCCCAAAAGGTAAATCAACAGTGACCGGTAACCCCATTCTTTCGGAAATGCTGAGCGTAAGTCCAAAAAAGAAACTTGGAGCGGTTAAGACAATATTGGTTGTTGGAGGATCGCGCGGTTCGGAGTTTATTAATGAGGAGGTGTCTAAAATTATTCCCAAATTGATTAAAAAATACAAGGTTATCCATATTACTGGAGAACGGGATTTTAGAAAATATAAAGATGCGGGTAATGAGCAGTATAAAGTTTTGGCATTTGTCGACCCGAGAGAGATGCCTCGTTACTACAGAGAGAGTGATTTGATTATAGGGAGGTCGGGCGCAAGCACAGTTTCTGAAATTCTTTACATTAAACGTCCTGCGATCCTTATTCCGCTACCCCGAACTTACATGGACGAACAGTACAAAAACGCCAAGTATGCGGAAGATTTTGGGTTGGCAAGAATTTTGACGGAAAAAGAAGTTTCTTCGGGAACGTTAATATATAAAATAGACGAGTTGTTTTATGATTGGCAGAAAATAGTCGATAAAGTTTTGGAGAAACAAAGTCCGGACAATTTGGCTTCTCAAAAAATAGTTGACTTAATTGGAAAATATATATGAGTGTGAGAATTGTTTACCCTTTGGCAGGGCTGGTGTTACTTATTATCATTATCCTGCCATTTATAATCAAAGTCGGGGTTGAATGTCAAAGCCAGTTTGGAGCATGTCCAAGTGAAATTGAAGTTCAGTTGAATCGGTTTGACGGAAGCAGTTTATTTCGGGCCAGACGGGAGTCTTCAAAATATTTGGCAAAAAACTATTTGGTTTCAGATTTCTCCATGCAGTTTAAGATACCAAACCTGCTCGATATAAATTTGCTTATAAAAAAACCGGCGTTTGCGATTTTGGATCGATCAACAGGAAAAACCGGATTGGTTGATAAAGACGGAAGAATTATTTCCGTGTCGTTGGGATCGTCTCTTCCCACAGTCGCAGTAATGAAAACGGATTTGCAAGTAGGTAGTAGTGTGAGCGCACAGGAGTTATTTGCGTTAGAATTGATACAAGGGATTTGGCAGATGTATCAGGTGGGTTTGGGTGAGCTCAAAGACGATGGTTTGGTTGTTGAACTTCCCGGGCGGATTACAGTAATATTTCCTAAGGAGGGGGATAAAGATATTTTACTTGGGGAAGTTCGTTTGGTGTATGGAAAAGTTGAAAATATAGACACTCTCGGTAAATACTCGCAAATAGACTTGCGTTTTAAAAATCCGGTATTAAGATAGGAGAACTGGTTTGAAATAAATTTTATGACTAAAATAAGAATAATCGCAGCTATTGAGATTGGTTCAAGCAAGGTTGCTACATTAATAGGTCAGATAGCTACAGACCCAATAAGCGCGGAGACTTCAATAAACGTGGTAGGTGCCGCATCGGTTGATTCAAAAGGTATTAAAAAAGGACAAGTTGTCGATATAGAGGAAGCAGTTGAAGCAACGATTTCTTCAGTTGAAGCCGCCGAAAGAATGGCCGGTTGCAATCTTGATTCAGCGTACGTTGCCATTGGCGGCGCCCACATACATTCCCAAAACTCCCACGGGGTGGTGGCGATTTCGGATCCAAGCGGTGAGATTACAGGAAATGATGTAGACAGAGTAATAGAAGCAGCGTCAGCCGTATCACTTCCTACCTCGCGCGAGATTATTCATGTTTTACCACGCGAGTTTGTGGTTGATGGTGAGACCGGAGTAAAAGACCCTGTTGGTATGAGCGGGGTAAGGTTAGAAGTTGACACACACATCGTATCCGCAGCCTCCGCTGCTGTTAAGAATGTTCAAAAAGCACTAAAGGAAGTTGGGATTGAGATTACAGATTTGGTTTTTTCCGGTCTTGCTTCTGCCTACACGGCGGTTTCACCGACCGAGAAAGAACTTGGCAGTGTTCTTGTAGACATCGGCGGCGGGACCACGTCAATTGCGGTATATATTGACGGTTCTTTAACATACTCCGGAGTGATTCCCGTCGGAGCGAGGAACATAACCAATGATTTGGCAATAGGTCTTCGAGTTTCTCTTGAAACTGCAGAAAAAATAAAGATAGCTCTTTCTACAAAGAAGAAGAAAATAGGAGACTCCGAGGATTCGGACGGCGATGAGATGGATCTTACCGGACTTGGAATTGCCGAAATTAAAAAAGTTTCTAAAAAGACCCTTCTGGAAGGAATTATTAGACCACGCCTAAACGAAATATTTACGATGGTTAGGATTGAACTTGAACGGGAGGAGCTGGTTTCGAAGATTCCTTCGGGTGTGGTCATTACCGGTGGTGGAGCGGAAACGGCCGGAGTGATTGATTCGGCGAGAAGAATGCTTTCCATGCCGGTTAGAATCGGTTTTCCGAAGGGAATAGGCGGATTAATGGATGATATAATGGTCCCATCCTTTGCAACAACGGTTGGGCTTTTACATTACGGAGCAAGACATTTACCTGAGGAAAACTTGACAATGTTTGCCAAAAAGATAAGATTACCAAAAGCAACGGGGATATTCGGAAGAGTGTTGGATTCAATTCGCGACCTTCTGCCATAACGTTAAAAATTCTAAATCCTAAACTCTAAATTCTAATTAAATTCAAAAAATTGGAATTTGGGATTTTGAAATTGGGGTATGTTTAGAGTTTAGGTATTAGAGTTTGATATATTTACACTTGTAAACATTTACTGCTCCATGTAAAATCTGCCTGCTTAATTTGGAAAGCATTTATCTACTAAAACATTATGGCATTAGTTAAACCCGATTCAGCAAGAATTGCAAAAATAAAAGTTGTTGGCGTGGGCGGTGGTGGAGGAAACGCAATATCTTCTATGGTTGACGCCGGAACAATAAACGGAGTTGAATTCATTGCAGTTAATACCGATGCGCAAGTGCTTTTAGCAAGTCGTGCCACGACAAAGCTTCAGATTGGGGAAAAACTAACAAAAGGTCTTGGTGTTGGTGGAAATCCGGAGATCGGAACACAAGCTGCTGAGGAATCTCAGGAAAAACTGAAAGAACTATTGGTAGATAGTGATATGGTTTTTGTTACGGCAGGAATGGGTGGAGGAACCGGAACCGGCGCAGCTCCGATAATTGCCAGGATAGCGAAAGAAGCGGGAGCGCTTACCGTTGGGGTTGTTACAAAGCCATTCGCATTTGAGGGAACCCGTCGGGCCGTTGCAGCAGAAGACGGAATTGAAAAATTGAAAGACGCCACAGACACTCTTATTGTTATTCCTAATCAGCGTTTAATGGACGTGATTGACCGCAAAATGACGCTTCTTGAGGCCTTTAAGGTTGTTGACTCTGTTTTGGGGCAAGCAGTCGGGGGAATAGCCGATATTATTACTACCGCAGGTCTGGTTAACGTTGACTTTGCGGACGTCAAGACAATTATGAAAGACGCAGGTAGTGCTCTTCTTGGGATAGGGACGGGGGTCGGTGAAAATAGAGCCCAGATGGCCGCGCGCGCAGCAGTTTCCTCACCTCTTCTTGATTTATCGATTGAGGGCGCCAGAGGTGTACTTTTTAATATTGCCGGCGGGAATGACTTAACAATGTTTGAAGTCGATGAGGCTGCCAGAATAATTTCCAGTGCGGCAGATTCTGACGCAAACGTTATCTTTGGAGCAGTGATTAAAGATGACCTGACAGATCAGGTCAGAATTACAGTTATCGCGACGGGATTTGATGAAACCAGGTCACGCCTTGCCCAAATGAGTAAACCTTCCATCTCTCCGATCCAGGGCGTTGTAAGCGAACAGATAAACGGCAAAACAAGTAAAAACGAAGAAACCGATAGGAGAAATGAACCCCCCGAAGATAATGTAGGAGGTTCCGATGAAGATATTTTTGGAGAGAAGTTTGAGATCCCCGCCTTCCTTCGCAAAATCCGCTAAATATTGTACAATAGCTTCATGACGCACGCTTCGTTTAAACCCGTTGACTTGCAAGTAAACTTCCCCGAGCTTGAAAAAGAGATCCTCAAGAGCTGGGAAAAAGACGGAATTGTCGCAAAATATCTGGCTCGCAACAAAAGATCCAAGAAGTACTTTTCTTTCCTTGATGGTCCGATTACGGCAAATAACCCCATGGGAGTTCACCACGGCTGGGGCAGGAGCTATAAAGACCTCTGGCAAAGATTTAAAAATATGCAAGGTTTTAGACAGAGATTCCAGAATGGTTTTGATTCCCAGGGACTTTGGGTTGAAGTGGAAGTTGAAAAAGAACTTGGATTTAAGTCAAAAAAAGACATTGAGACATATGGCGTGGCCAAGTTTGTAGACAAATGCCGCGCGCGAGTTATGAAATACTCAGCGATTCAAACCGAACAGAGTAAACGCTTAGGCTACTTCATGGACTGGGATCATTCCTATTACACCTTGAGTGACGACAATAACTACATGATTTGGAACTTTTTAAAGAAATGTAATGAACGCGGTTGGATTTATAAGGGGAACGATTCTGTTCCATGGTGTCCGAGATGTGAAACTGCAATAAGTCAGCATGAGATTCTCACCGAGGACTACAGGGAATTATTTCACGAATCGGTATATCTGGCTTTTCCGATTGTAGGCCAAACAGAGGAGTATCTTTTGGTTTGGACAACGACCCCATGGACGATTCCTGCCAATATTGCGATCGCGGTTGATACCGACTTGGATTATTCACAGATTGAAATCGGCAAGAGAAAATATTGGCTTGCAAAAGAAGCCAAGGCCCGCGTTTTCTCCAAAGAAAAATATAAGGAGTTAAAGGTGGTCAAGGGAGCAAAATTAGTCGGTTTGCGTTACGATGGAGCATTTGACGACATTCCTGCCGTTAAAAAAGTTTCCAAAATCGACAAGTTCCATATAGTTATCCCGACGGACGATTTAATTATGCCGATAAACATTGAGGAAGGGACGGGCCTTGTGCACACTGCCGTTTCGGCGGGTACGGAAGATTTTAGACTGGGTAAAAAACTTGGATTGCCCATGATTCCCGTGATCAATGATGACGCCAGTTATATGGAAGGGTTGGGCGTCTTTACGGGTCAGAATGCCAAGAAAAACCCCAGGATTATTTTGGATTATTTAAAAATGCTTGAGGAAAAAGGAAAACGTTTCTATTTCAAGACTGAGAATTATTCACACAGATATCCTGCCTGTTGGCGGTGTAAAACAGAGCTGGTTTGGAAAGTTACCGACGAATGGTATATTGCGATGGATACACCATCTAAGGTAAAGGATAAAAGGCAAGAGGTGAAAGGCAAACAAGGCGCCGCGCCAAGCCGGGTCGTTCCGGCATGACGATGGCGCATCCGGACGGAATCCGCCAGCGCTCCGCGTTACGGCTTCAATCCAGCCGCCGGGTGGCAGCAGC
>Ga0075682_139_pt1 | contig 18726 bp, 18 predicted proteins | sample RifGroA2_FD_68251 | JGI IMG/M metagenome (GOLD analysis project Ga0075682, IMG submission 68251) | Microgenomates (Woesebacteria) bacterium GW2011_GWA2_40_7b | reverse complement strand
CTGTTTTGTTGTACCTCAACTGTATCATTTTTTGGATTAAATATCTCGTCCAAAATATTTTTTAGATTGATAAAATCCAATTTTTCGGATTTTAAAACACTTCCATTCCTAAGTGATGCGGCAGGGTGGTACATAGGAACGACTACAACACTACGTCCCCCCAGAAATACTTCGTATCTCTTGCCGTGAACGGCCGAGATAGTCGGTGTTCTGGAAACCTCCTCGCCATTTGGTAATGTCGTAAAAACATTCGGTAAAAACTTGGCCATGGAAAATCTCCCTAAAGTAATAATAACTTTCGGATCAATTATTTCTATTATTTTGTCCAGATATTTTCCGTAGGCAGAAATTTCTGATGGTTCGGGGTCACGATTTTCGGGAGGCCGATGATGAACGATATTTGTAATAAACACCTTTTTTCTTTCTAAGCCCGCCAAAAGTAAAAACTTTTCTAGCAATTTTCCTGCTTGGCCCACGAAGGGTAAACCCGTCTGGTCTTCCGTCCTTCCCGGACCTTCCCCGATACAAAGAATTGAAGCTTCCGTGTTTCCCGATCCGAAAACTAATCTATTCGCGCCTTTTTTGAGAGGAAGGGAGTCGTCCGCCTCCATTTTTTCTTTCAGTTTGTGAAGTTCCTTAAACTTACTCATTTACAAACTCTATTGTACCAGAGACGGTTTCGTAAACAGCAAAATTAATTCCATTAATTAGTGCCCCGGGTCGGACAAACTTTGTCCAGTTTACTATTTTTTCTTCTTTTGAATGCAAATGTCCGCTAAATACAATATTAAATTCATATAATTTTTCGTTTTTAAAATCGACATTATGTATCACTCCAATTTTTCTGCCATCTATTTTTAGCTTAAGCAAATAAGGATCAAACTTTTTGCATTCAAGCCTGAGAGCTTCCTCCAAGTCTGGGTCAATATCAGCGTTACCCAGTACTGAATATATCGGAATGCCGAAAGGCAAAACAGTATCGAACGCGGCAAGGTCGGCCCAGTCCCCGCAATGAATTACAACTTTAACTCCAGCCTTTTTCCCAATCTCCATCACAGCTTTGAGGTTGGCAATGTTTCCGTGAGAATCTGAGATTACTAAGATTTTCATTAACCCTATTATAGAACCACGCCGGAGGCAATAAATAAAGTTCTAAAAATGCGTTTAAATTTCCTTATCATTTTATTGTGGCAAAAACTGTTTTATATTCTCAGTTGAAATCCTGACAGATTTTGCTATGTTTTCCACAATCATCCTTGCAACTTTTCTTACCACTCCATCAATATTTCTTTCCAATGTACGAATTCCGGCGTCGTAACCAAGAGGACGGACAATATTGGCCCAGATATCATCATCAATGATTAATGACCCGTCAGGAAGACCTGAAGCTTTAATGGCTGCCGGAAGAATGTATTTTTGTCCAATAACAATTTTTTCAGCATCGGTGTAGCTTGGCATTGAGATCGGCTCAAGTCTATCCATGACAGCCGTTGCTATATTGGTTGTATTATTTGCGGTTGCAATAAAAAGCGCTTCGGAAAGGTCAAACGGAAAATCAATATAGTGATCGGTAAAGGCGTGGTTCTGTTTGGGATCGAGAAGCTCTACCAGTACTCCCATTATTGAACTTCTTCCCTGGTCGGTAACCCTGTCGATTTCATCAAGAAGTATGACAGGATTCCTGCTTTGGGTGTCCCGCAAAGCTTTAATAATCTTCCCCGGCTCAGCTTCCGGATGCATGCGCGACTGGCCACGAAGATCTAGGGGATCCCCCATTCCTCCGAAAGGTATACGGGCAAACGGGCGTCCCAACGCTTCCGCAATGGAAGATGCTATTGTTGTTTTACCCGTACCGACCAGCCCTACAAAACAAAGAATCGGGGCTCTGTATACATCGGCGCTTTCGCCTTTTTCCAGCTTAAGCTTCATTACACTCATATATTCCAAAACACGGGTTTTAATATCCTCCAAACCATAATGATGAAGGTCTAAAATCTTTTTGGCGTTAACAAGGTCAAGTGTATCTTGGGTTCTTTTATTCCAAGGGAGAACGGTTATCCATTCGATATAGCGAACCATGCTATCAAACTCCGGTAAAAATGACGGGGAGTTGGTAAGTTTTGTAAGTTGATTCAAACGGACCAAAACGAGTTCTCTTAGCTTATCCGGAAGATCGGCCTTTTTAACTCTTTCAATTAAAACATTAATTTCCTGGGCAGCAGATTCCATAACTCTATAATATCACGAAGAGTTTATCTCCCGAAGTCTTTCCTCGCCCTTCCGAAGCCTTGGCGAAGGAGGGTTTACCTGTCAAAACTTTTCTTTCCTTCATCAACCAATCTTGAAGTCGGGAAATGGGGACCCCCACTTCCACCACGGTCATCCTGGTTAAACCCTCCGGATCTTGGGCCTCCGAATCCACCCCTTGAAAATCCACCTTCACGCCTTGGTCCTCCAAATCCTCCGCTTCTCCCGCCACCAAAACCTCCCCGCGATCCGCCTCCGAATCTATCGCGTCCGCCGCGGTCTCCGCCGCCTCGGTATCCTCCACCTGTTCTTGGCCGCTCTTCTCTCGGTTTGTCTTTAGCCGGATCCATGTTCATGGAAAGATTAATTCTGCCCATTTCATCAATTCTGACAACTCTAACTTTTATCTTGTCACCAATCTTAACAACATCGTTGGCATCGGCAACAAATTCTTCCTTGCCCATATCACTTACGTGAACCATTCCGTCTTTACCTGGTAAAATGTTTACAAATGCTCCAAAAGGCATGATTCGAACGACTTCTCCGTCATAAATTTCACCCGCCACCACCTCTTTAGCAAACCCTTCAACGTAGGAAATAGCTTTAGCTATTGACTCCGGATCAATTCCGGAAATGCTTACACTTCCGTCATCATGAGTGTCAAATTCACAACCAGTATCTGCAGAGAGTTTTTTAATGTTTTTACCACTGGGGCCAATAAATTCTCCAATTTTATCTACCGGGATCTTTACAACTTTTATCTTGGGAGCAAACTGTGAGACTGTGGTTCTTGGAGATTTTAGCGTGTCAGTAATTGCCTTCATAACTTTTGCACGGGCGTCTTTAGATTGTTCCAAAGCTTTAGCCAAAATCTCGCTTGTAAGGTTCAGTGTTTTTACGTCAAGCTGAAGGGCTGTAATTCCTTTGTCTGTTCCTGCAACTTTAAAATCCATGTCGCCGTTATAATCCTCAAGAGAGTTGATCCACAAACCGAAGCCATGGAAGTTGAACCGTTGGAACTCATAACTTCCGAAACAACTCGAATTGCATACGGAAAATCTTCTTTTGATGGAATAACCGGAATGAGTGCTCGCTCGGCAAGGGCTCCGTGACCGATTTCACGCCTGCCCGGGTTGCCAAATCTTCCGGTTTCACCTGAGGCATAAGGAGGCATGGAGTATTGGTGCATATAATGCTTTTCTTCCTCACCCTCGGCAGACTCCAAGAGTTGTCCCATTTTCTCGGCACCGAGAGTTGCAACAGAAAGAACGTGTGTTTGACCCCTTTTGAAAAGAGCTGATCCGTGAACTCTTGGTAAATATCCTACTTCACCTGAAAGCGATCTGATTTCAGTTAATTTTCTGCCATCGGGGCGTTTCCCTTTCTTCAAAATTTGTTCGCGGATAAAATCCTTTTTAAGGTGGTCAATAATTTCGGCTACCCATTTTGCCTCAGACTCGGTAACATTCTCGATAACTGCATCGATCAGATCCTGAAGCTCATTTGATCTTCCGTTTTCAACATGAACAAGACTTTCCACGATTCCTGCCATTTTGTCTCCAACTAATTTTTTGACTTGATTTTCAAGTTCAGCCGAGGGTTTTTCCTCTTTATAAGTATCTCTTTTTGTTCCGACTGCTTCTGCTAAATCCTCAATTAATTTTAGAACTGCCTTACTTTCTTTTTGGGCAAACTCGACTCCTTTAATAATCTGTTCCTCGCTTACTTCTTTTGCTCCTGCCTCAACCATCAAAACTGCCTCTTTAGTTACCGAAGCAGTCAAATCCATTAGAGAGCTTTCAAGATCGGCGGAAGTGGGGTTAACAATATATTTACCATCAACCAGCCCAATAGTTAAAGGGGCCACCGGGCCTTTCCAGGGAAGAGAACTAATATGAACCGCTGCGGAAACTGCTATAGCACCTAAAATTGCCGGGGTGTTTTCCTTGTCGACTGACAAAACAGTGACAGTTACTTGAACTTCTTTTTTGTAAGTTTTGGGGAAAAGCGGACGAATTGATCGGTCAATAAGACGTGCCGAAAGAATCTCTTCGTCGGTCGGTCTGCCTTCTTTTTTGACCCAACGGCTACCTTTAATCCGACCTCCGGCGTAAAGCCTCTCAAGATAGTCAACTGTTAAGGGAAAGTAATCAAGCTCTATTTTTAGAGGAGCGGAAGCAACGGTGGCTAATACTACAGTGTCGCCCATTCGGGCCATAACGGCACCGGCCGCTTGTTCTGCTAATTCACCCGTAGTAAGGATTAATGTTCGTCCACCTAATTCGATGGACTTTTCGATCTTTTTCATTACTTATAAATATTATTTTTCCACCGCGTTATACGCGGGCTACTTACTTCCCCAGCTTAAGATCCTGAAGGAGCTTTTTGTAGCGCTCTTCATCACGAAGCCTTAAGTATGTTAACAATCTTCTTCTTTTAGCTACCATACTCAGAAGTCCGCGCCTTGAGTGAACATCCTTTTTGTGTTCCTTAAGGTGGTCTACTAATTTGTCAATTTTATTTGAAAGGAGGGCTATTTGAACTTCAGGAGAACCTGTATCGCCCTTTTCTCTTGCAAACTTACTTATTATACCGACTTTTTCGTCTTTGGCTAGTGCCATATTGTCATGATTTGCAAAGTAGGGTTGCTTCCAAACCAAACCTAGCAAACATCTAAAGGTATTTTAGCACAATCTGTGGATAACTCAAAGAGGGAAATTACTTTCGATTCCCAGCAACCTTTTAATCTCGTGGGAATAGTATTCGAAAAAACCTTCTCTCGTAATATTTCGTAAGACAACTTTCTTTTTAATTTGAACCACACTTTTAATTCTTCCGCGCTCCTCAACAAGAACTGTTCTTATTTCCTGGTTATCTTTTATAGTTTTCCCGTTTTCAACTGTCATGTCAGTATATTAAACCCATTACAACAATTATCAACCCTTATTTTCACTGTAAGAATCCGGCTGATTTGAGGTTGCGCCCTTATAAACTTTTGGCTGGAGCCAGTCGTCGGGAGGGTTTATATCTTGTTCTGTCTCCGAGGTTCCTTCAACGTCGGACGTTGGTTTTTCAGAAACTATTTGGGGAACTTGTTGAACCGGCTTTTGAGAAAATGGCTGAGTAGGAATTGAGCCGGCAGGGAAATTCATCGGGGACAGTTTGGTTTTGGCAGACCTTTGGCCACCGCCTCGAAGCAAGAACGCAAAAGTTTCAAAAGTGTCGGGTGTAACTTCGCTTGAATTAAAATTACTGCTTCCCTCCTCAATTCCCATAAGAAGGTTTGTGGCAACGTCAGGATCAATGCTCATGTTATTTTCTTTAATAAGATTCGCAACAAGTTCACTGGTTGTAGCCCCAGGTTTGGCCAGAGACATCACTTCACGATTCGAGGACAAAACTCTGTTTCCTATATGGATGATTTTAGCTCCGCCCAGCTCCTCCGATTCCAAAATCGGGAAGTGTGAATCATTGGCTCCGCCAATTAAAATTACCAGATCTGCAGAAATTCCGCTGAAGTTAAGATCCAACTGTTCCTTTCCCGGGGCATTAAATCCAGCTTTGGGAACAACCGTCAGATTAAACTCGCCCTGAACTATGTCGTAGCTGACCTTTTCGATATTGTTGGCATCGTAGCCTTTGAATTTTATGGTTAAGTTTTTATTGCCAAGCTCTGAAGTAATTTTATTAATTCCGATTAAACGATTAAATCCAACCGTCATCGGGCTAGGGCAAGAAATAGCTGCTTCCTTATTTTCGCGTATGGCTAGATAAAGTGAAAGTCCTGCAGCAACCTGATCAAAATATGGTTTTATCGGCAACAAAACAAGCACGGAGGCGGCAGAATCAACTAAAGATGTGAAGCTGTTGTCCATTTTTTATTTATCATTTTCCATCTCATTGTCCAATTTTTCAATTTAAAAAATAGTTAAATTATATGGCAGATGGAAAATCTGAAAATGGAAAATTATTTCGTGACCGATACTATCACGTCTCCTATAATAAAATCAAGTTGGGAGTCTAAAATTACCCCAAACTCCTCTGCAGGACCCACAGAAGGGACTTCCGCTTTTTGTTTTCTGACCGAAGCGGCTTTGGCGCGGCCAATTTCTTTACCGGCCCGCATCAAAATTAATTTATCTCCCTTACCTATCCTGCCAACGGTTACTTTTGCTCCGGCCACTTTCTTGTCATTAAACGGAAAACTTGCCAGTATTTCGGCCCTTCCCAACTCCTCCACTTTTCCTTTTTTAAGGAGTTCATCTACGGCGAGCAAGAGCTCGTAAATTATGTCAAACCGCGCAATTTTAATCTTTTCCGCCTCCGCAAGTTTAACTATATCGTTGGGAATTTTAGATTCAAATGCAAATATATATGCATTACCTGTTTTTGCGTTAATCACATCCGAACTGGTAATTTCTCCAACTCCACTGTCAACAACAACGATTTTTGGCGGAAGTGAGGCGATAATTGCTTCAAGCGCTCCTGCATTATCTGCTTTAATTATTACAGGAATTTCATCGTCTTGAAGCCGTCTCAATTCAAATTTGTTCCTCGGAGCCACTGCCTCAACTATTTTCGCGTGAGGAACCTCCATAACGCTTGCTCCAACAGGTGGTATTTCGCTAAAACCGATAATCTTGGCAGGGAATCCCGGCAAAACCTCGTGAATGGCTTTTCCTCTATCGTCAAAAAGTCCCCGTACTTTACACTTAACCTCCTCCGCAAAAATTGTTTCTCCGACTTTGATGCTTCCGTTCCGGATAACTATCGTCGCATTTCGGATACGTCCGCCATAACCTTAAGGGTTTCCAAAAGTTCTTTAATTCCAATATTTGTTTTTGCTGAAACGGAAACAAAAGGAACATCTCCGCCTCGTCCTTCGAAAAACACTTCTTCTTTTTCAAGTTGACCTTTTAAAACTTCAGGATTGGTTCCTGCCACGTCTGCCTTGGTTCCGGCAACAATAAAGGGAATTTTTGCGTCACGAATTATTTGCAACGCCTCTTTAGTCTGAGGTTGTATCCCGTCATCCTGAGCCACAACCAAAACTGCAATATCCGCTACCTTGGCACCTCTCCCGCGCATTTTGGTAAAAGCTGCATGTCCCGGGGTATCAATAAATGTAATACCGCCAGTTACCGTTGCCCCAATACTTTGCGTAATACCCCCCGCTTCTTTTGTGGCTACACTTGTTTTTCGGATTACATCAAGAAGAGTAGTTTTACCGTGATCTACGTGACCCAAAACTACAACTATTGGTTGTCGATTTTCCATACATTTTATTCAGACTTCACTTCCTCAACTTTAACATCTTCGCTTCCGAAAACATTTTCAACAATTTCTACTTTCGGTTCATCGGCTTCCGCCAATTTAGCTTTTTTGGCTAATTTCTTGGCTTTGGTCTTTGTAATCTTTTTGACAACAGGTTCTTCAGCCTGTTTGACAGGCTCAGGCCCCTCGGCTTTCTCCTCAGAAGTAGAATATTCTCCGTTTCCCTCAACTTCAATTCTGTAACCGGTTAATTTAGCCGTCAAACGAACATTTTGACCATCTTTCCCTATAGCCATTGAAAGCTGGTCTTCCGGGCAAAGCACTTTTGCCACTTTTGTCTGGTTATCAAGAGTAACCGTTAAGTTTTCGGCAGGAGAAAGGGAAGATTTGATAAGTTCCGCCATATCCTCGTTCCAGGGAATTACGTCAACCCTCTCGCCTCCAATTTCATTCGTGACCGCCTGAACCCGAACTCCCTTTTGGCCCACGCAAGATCCGACAGGGTCAACCCCAGATTGAGTCGAAAATACGGCAATTTTTGTCCTTACTCCGGGCTCTCTGGCAATGATTTTTATTTCAACAGATTTTGAGGAAATCTCGGGTACTTCCCTGGCAAAAAGTTTTTCAACAAACTCGGGTGCTGCGCGGGAAAGAAAAATCTCCTTGCCTCTTGGGGTCTCATTTATTTCTTTTATTAAGAATGTCAGCCTCTGATTAAGGCTTAGTCTTTCGCTGGGAATTCTATCCTCGATTACCATTATTGCCTCTGTGCGACCCAAGTCCACCCGAGCGTTAGGTCCGTCAAAACGAAGAACCAAACCGGAAACAAGAGATCCGACCTTCTCTTCAAACTCTTCCATAATTGCCCCTTTTTCAGCCTCTCTAATTTTTTGACGGATTACTTGTTTTGCAGTTTGGGCCGCAATTCTTCCGAATCCCGGCGGAGTTACATCCTTCTTCTCTTTTTTGGCTTTTTCAATTTGTTTTTCAGTAGCACCTTCTTCCGGAAGAGGCCATGAAAATACTCTGGTTTCACCGCTTACCGAATCAATCTTCGCGTCATAGTCAAAAGATTCAACGTCTTCACCGTTTTCTTTGGCATCACGTTTATACGCCGCAATAATCGCCTGCTTGATTGTGTCCAAAATTACACTAGGATCAAGCCCCCGCTCGGAAGCTATCGCCTTTAGTGCCTGCGCAAATTCTGTTCTTGCTGTTTGCATATAAGTTCGTAAAACTCACAGTACTTAGTACATAGAAATTAGTACTTAGAAAGACGTTCAAAAACCTTCTTTGTACTCTGTACTTCGTACTTTGTACTATATTTAACAAAAAAGGCGGGCAATATCCCACCTTAATCTTCAATTCCTTGTATATTCTAACTCAAGAGGCCAAATGAAGTCAAACTAAAGCCCTTCTACCTGCATCTCTTCAACTATGCTTTTCTGGTTTCTGTTTAACTTTTCCGGAATTAAAACATTAATGCGAACATATTCGTCCCCCTTCCCACGTCCGTGGAGATGGGGAACACCGCGCTCCTTAAGACGCATCGTTGTTCCACTTTGAGTTCCCGGCCGGATCCTGATTTTAACATCGCCATCAATTGTAGGAACTTTTACTTCGGATCCGAGTACTGCGATGGAGAAGGGAATCCCGACGTTTACATAAACATCGTCATCCTGACGCTCAAAAAGTGTGTCCGGCTTGACGTTTATCGAAAGTGTAAAATCACCAAAATTAATTCTCGCTCCCTCATAAATCCCAGCTGGAATTTTGATTTTTCTCCTTTTTCCACCAATGTCGACTTCCTTGCTTACCCCCTTTGCGGCCTCCATAAAATCAATGGATATTGAGTAACGGGGAATAGATTTTGCTTGAGTTCTTCCGAATGGATTTCCACCACCAAAAAAACTCTCAAAAATATCAAAGGGGTCGCCAAAATCCATGTTTGCAAAGGGGTTTTGTCCGTCCCCATCGGTTGTGTAAGTGTAAGTGAACGGCCCACCCTGTCCTCCGAAACCTTGTGCGAAGGGGGATCCTCCACCTGGAGTAAATGCATCATGGCCATAATTGTCATACGCAGTTTTTTTCTGGGGGTTGGAAAGAATCTGGTAAGCCTCGTTTATTTCCTTAAACCTTTTCTCTGCAGCCTCCTTTTCATCTTTGTGTCTGTCCGGATGCCACTCCAAAGCCTGTTTGCGATAGGCTTTTTTTATTTCCTCTGCTGAAGCCCCTTTTGATACCCCAAGGATATCGTAGTAATCTGATTTTGTGGCCATGAAGCTATTCTACCACTTCGCCCTCTTCAACCTTTCCTTTGTCCTCCGAAGCTTTAGCGGAGGATGGATCGTCTTTTCCATCTTTTGCCTCATCATTCTTTCCTTCCTTCGTCTCACCTGCTTCGTCCGCCGTAGCTTTAGCGGAGGAGGAATCTTTATACATAGCTTCACCAACTTTAGAAAGCTCATCTGACAACTCTTTTGTTGCGGTTTCAATATCCTCCCTACTCGAATCCTCCTTTGCTACAACCTCCTTAACTTTCTTAACCTTTTCTTCAACCTGTTCCTTTATTTTTGCATCAACTTTATCCCCGGCATCTTTTAGAGCCTTTTCAGCGGTTGCAACCAAGCCGTCGGCATTATTCTTAACTTTAATTGTTTCCGCTTTTTTTTCGTCCTCTTCTTTATGCTTCTCGGCCTCTTCCTGCATACGTTTTACCTCGTCGTCGGAAAGACCAACCGCACCAGTAATTTTAATATTTGTGGTTTTTCCCGTTGCCTTATCCTTTGCGGTAACGGTTAAAATTCCGGAAGCGTCCATATCAAAGGTCACCTCAACTTGGGGAACACCTCGGGGAGCAGGTGGAATTCCGTCAAGAGTAAACGTCCCCAGAGTTTTATTATCCGCACTCATCGGCCTCTCACCTTGAGTGACAACAATTTGTACCTGAGTTTGATTATCGGATGCGGTCGAAAACACTTCGGTTTTAGAAGTCGGAACCGTGGTATTTCTGGGGATCATGGGTGTTGCAACTCCACCCAAAGTTTCTATCGCCAAAGTCAAAGGGGTTACGTCGGTCTCAACAACTTTAGGCATTCTGGTCATTCCGCCCACCATTATTACTTCGTCGATGTCGTGAGCGTCAAGTTTGGCATCCTTGAGGCAAGCTTCTACCGGCTTAATTGTCTTTTGAATAAACTCATCAACCAAACCTTCCATCTTGGCACGGGTTAGCTTCATGGTCAAATGCATTGGAGTACCGTCTTTTTGGGTTATATAAGGCTGATTAATTTCAACTTCGCTGGCCGCGGAAAGTTCAATCTTTGCTTTTTCGGCAGCATCTCGAACTCTTTGGAGCGCCTGCGAGTCGGCTTTCAAGTCCACCGAGTTTTCCTTTTTGAATTCAGAAACAATATAATCAACTATTACGGCGTCAAAATCATCCCCGCCCAAGTGGGTATCCCCATTCGTGGCTTTAACTTCAATAACTCCGTCGCCAATTTCAAGAACAGAAATGTCAAAAGTTCCACCTCCAAGATCGTAAACCGCAATTTTTTCCGATTTCTTTTTATTCATCCCGTAAGCAAGTGCGGCCGCGGTTGGTTCATTTATTATACGTTCAACCTTAAGGCCGGCTATTTCTCCGGCTTGTTTTGTTGCCTGACGCTGAGCATCATCAAAATATGCCGGGACGGTAATAACAGCAGCCTCTACTTTCTCTCCAATGTGGGCTTCAGCATCTTTTTTAAGTTTCATCAAAATCCTGGCGCTGATCTCTTGAGGGGTGTAGTTCTTACTTTCAATTTCAATATCGGCCATCCCGCCTTTTCCATCAACAATTTTGTAAGGCACCATTTCTATTGTCCTTTTAACTTCCTTGTCAGAAAATCTTCGACCCATTAGTCTTTTTGCAGAATAGACCGTGTTTTTGGCATTAAGAATCATCTGACGTTTTGCCACATCCCCCACCAAATTCTTAACAGGTTCAACAACAGAAGGGGTTGTATTTTTACCGGTATCGACAGCGGATATGACCACGGGGCGGCCCGCCTCCATAACGGAAACGCATGAATTTGTTGTCCCTAAATCAATACCGATTATTTTTCCCATAATTTTTTGGTTACTTTGACCTTTACGTGTCTGACTATTGTTCCATCAGACTGCATAGACGAGCCTCCATACCTCCAACCAGCCAAAACAACTTCCGACACTCTATTATTGCTCCCGCCCTTTACAACTTCAATGGCTTCCATCGTTTGTTCATTGAATTCGTCTCCGACTTTTGGCCTAATTTCAATTAAGCCTTCCTCATTTAACACTTTCTTAAATTCTACTATTGAGATCGCCAATCCTTGATCTTGCAAATGTACTTGTGCCGACTCAAGGTTGTCCAAAATTGGCAACAGTTTAATTATTACGCCAATTGATACTATTTTACCCAAATCCCGGCGTTCTCTGTCAACCCTTTTACTTAAATTGTCATAATCCGCCAACGCCCTGACCAACATCCCCTTAACAGTTTCCAATTCCTCATGCACTTTACCAGGGCTTTGACTGGCCAAGCTTTGCTTGTCCCCATTTTTACCTTTTACCTTCTGCCTTTTACTTTTCATTTTATCCGTTCGCCACTTCCTCTATTAGATTGCCAAAATATCTCAGTATCGGAATCATTGTTCCATAATCTGCACGCGCCGGTCCAATGACTCCTAAGGCTCCGGGTTGGCCTTTAACATTAAAATGAGTCGAAATAATTCCGGTAGTCACAAGTTCCGGCCATCCCAGCTCCTCACCAAATAAAACATCAAGCGGGGAGGTTGACTCAAAACCAAAGAAAAGTCTGTCCATTTTATCAAACTCCTCAAAAATTGAAAAGAGGTTCTGACAAGCTGCTGCTTCGGAGAATTCGGGGTTGTTAAAAATATACGAATGTCCCGCGTGCCAAAATTTATCCTTCCGGTTTTTGTCTTTAAGGGCTGCGACTGTCAAAGATTTTGTTCTGGAAGCCAGTGCGTGAGTAGCTTCATCCATCAAATCGTCAATTTTATCCCGTGAGTCCCAAACTTCTTCTTTGGCTTTGACCTCATCCACCAGACTCATCTGTTTTTCCTCCATGAGTTGGTTGATATAAAACTTCATTGCCTGTGGAGTGGGAACACGTCCCGATGATGTATGAGGTTGTTTAAGATAGCCTGTACGCGTTAAGGCTACCATTTCATTCCTAATGGTGGCAGGGGAAACACCGAGGTTATATTTTTTATCAAGATTTTCGCTTCCTACAGCCTCAGCTGTAGTAATATACTCGTCGATAATTGTTTTTAAAAGCGATGTTTGTCTGGCTGTAAGTGAGTCGGTCATGGTTCGATTCTCTTCGTTCACTCACCACTATAGTACTGAGCGAAGTCGAAGTATTAGCAGTATCTTACCCCGAGTGCTAACAGATGTCAATACCTTATTGTTATACAAATAGCACGCCGACCCCGCACTCACGCCCTTGCGACGCAAACACGGAGTATTTGGGAGCAAGTAAGTGCAGTGCTGGGGTCAAGACCGTCGAAGGCTGAATGCGAAATTCCTATCACAAAGTGTAAACACACGGGGTCAAGTATGTTTTATTGCCCCTGTGTATCCGGAGTAATCGGAGTAACAGGTTCCTCTTCCTTGACAGGGATGCCCGGTATAGTTCTCTTCTGAACAAACCTTCTGGCCACCTTCAGAAAATATCCTGCCTCATCGATTTTGAAAAGAAGAGACAGGCTCATGTAAATTACCATACCGATTGCAAAAGAAAGAACGGTTAAAATCAAAACATTGAGAGTATAACGGGTATCAAGAACAAATTTTTCAAATGGAACAGATGTAACCTGCTGAATCCAATACCATCTGTCAAAAAACTTGATCAGGAAAAACATTGCAAATCCGGAAATAATTGTTGCCGACGCAATTTTAGTGAGGTGAATAAAGAAATTTTTGTTAATTATGTCTCCGACTCTTTTATGAATTAAGACTGACAGAATCACTGCCTCAATATAAGTACTGAAACCAAATGAGGCCGCAAGCGCCCAAACCGGCAAACCAAAACCCTTAACCAGTAAAAAGTCGCCGGCAACTAAAAGTCCAAGCCCGATAAATGAAATTTTTACAGGAGTTTTGGTGTCGTGCAAGGCAAAGAAAGCGCGGGATAAAATTGACATCAGGGTTTGGGTAACAATCGCTACTGCGTAAATGGACAGAACCATACCAGTCTGAACCGTTGCGTTCCAATCAAAAATTTTGGTTCCGTAAACAAGACGAACTATTGGAATTCTTAGAACAATGAGGGCAGCGGCAAGGGGTAATGTTAAAAATATTGCCTGGAAGATTGCTATATGAAGAATTCTTCTAAACTCTTTCATATCTCCATCAGCTCTTGATAACATCGGCAATATTGCCTTTGCGAGAGATGTTCCAACTAAAGTTACCGGCAAAAGCTGAAGAGTGTTGGCAAAAATATAATAGGTGTAAGCGGCTTGGGAGATGATCGATGAGAGAAAAAGCTCTGCAGTTTTACCTATCTGATCAAAAGCCAGGTCAATTACTCTCGGCAGGGCGAGAGTGCCCACCTTTTTTACTTCCTCATCATTTTTAAAATCCCAAATAAATCTAAACCCAAGCTTCCTGGAGAGAGGAAACTGTATTAAGAAGTGGGCTGCTGCGCCAATTACGACACCGACCGCCGGGGCCATCAATCCCAAATACGGAGTCAAAAACACCGTGCCCAAAATTATGCCAATATTATAAAAAATAGGGGCCAGTGCCGGAACCAAAAATCGCCTTAGGGACTCTAAAACTCCGGTCAAGACATAGCTTATTACAAAAAATCCCTGAGCGGCAAAAAGAATTCTTGCCAAATTTGCAATTTGTATGGTCTGTCCATCTCCAAATCCGGGAGCAATGGCCGAATATATTTGTGGCGCCCAAATTGCAAGAATAATTGCCGCACAGGCAAAAATTAAAAGCCCGATCGTAACCACGCGTCCTGCTATTTCCCACGCTCTCTTTTTCCCGTCACGAAGAGCTTTCGAAAAGACCGGAATAAATGCGGAAGTAAAGGTGCCAAAAACCAGAACCTCAAAGATCAAATCGGGCAAGCGGAATGCCGCGAAAAAAAGCGAGAGATCGGAAGGTACAAAGTAGTTGGCCAAAACCCTCTGCCGAATAAGACCTAAAATACGGCTCACGACAATCATTATCATAATAAGAGTTGCCGCAGAAAGGACAGTGTTTTGTTGAGAGTTGATTAGTTTCTTTCCCCTCGTTATTAAGTCTTCCATTTTAGCTTTGGTTCGATTATACTGCCACCATGCCGGTTACCAAAAGTGCCAAAAGAGCCCTCCGTGGCAGCAAAATTAAAGAGTCTGTCAATAAAATTATCATTAGCAAGTTGGAAGGGGCAATCCGCTCCGCTAAAAAAAGCAAAACATCAGCTAAGATCATGGCAGCCGTCTCCCTCACGGACAGGGCAACCAAAAAGCATACTATTCACAAGAACAAGGCCGCACGAATAAAGTCTCAATTATCAAAATTGCTCCCTAAAAAAAGCTTCTAACCCTTCTTTTCATATGTTATATTGAGACAGGCGATTTTTCGTTTGTGTAAGGTATGCCCAAAACCAAAACAATCAATCTTCTCCCGCAGGAAGAGTTCGACGTCTCAACACTCGGACGTATTTTGAAGTGGGCAATGGGCACTTTTAGAATCATCGTCATTGTTACCGAAATGATAGTTATGACGGCTTTTCTCTCCCGTTTTTGGCTGGACGCCCAAAATTCGGACCTCAACGATGCAATCGCTATAAAAACTGCCCAAATTTCTGCACAAAGCGACTTTGAAAAACAATTTAGAATCTTACAACACAAACTGAGCATTTTTAAAACATTGACAGACTCCCCACAGGCCAGCATTGCCAAATTATTAAACGGTATGAAAAATGAAAAGTCCCTAAAAACAGTAGATCTGGGATCACTTAGTACATCAGAAAATGACGCAGCATTTACCGTTTTTTCTGTAAATATAGGTTACTGACATGAAACAAGGCTGGAGAGGACAATACTATCGATATCGGGGATATTTCCTTGATATTTTAAACCTTTATAAAAAAAGGTCAGATCTCCGTGCGTTCGTTGAAGTAATTCTTTCTATTTCAACTGTAACGATTTTTTTGGTCTTTGCACTTAAACCAACTGCATTAACAATTATCAGTTTGGTCAAGGAAATTAAAGGGAAACAAACTGCAATTTCGGGTCTTAATCAAAAAATCAGCGATCTGTCAAAAGCTCAGGCCCTGTTCATCCAAAATCAAGACTTCATTTCAAATATAGACATCGCAGTTGAAACCAAACCGGAACCCGACACGATCACTAAACAAATAATCGGGCTTTCTGTAAAGAATTCTGTCAATATCTTAGGATTATCTATTGGTCAGGTAAGCCTGATTGGCAAACCGGTTTTGGTTAATGTTGTCTCGGGGTCAAAACCGCTTCCGGGGAATGCGCAGGAAATGTCCGTTTCCATAAACATCCAAGGAGATTATTTGAATATGCTTTCCTTTATCAGTGACTTTGAAAGTTTAAGGATTGCTTCAAAGATTGATCTCGTAGGAATTAATTCTTCCGAAGCAGATGGGGCGAAAGTCATTAATATGTTGGTTTCGGCAAGAATCCCATTTCTGGGAAATGGTTTACCATGAAAAAAAGTAAATTACCCGGCATAATTACAATATTAATCCTCACTCTCATTACAATAGTGGTATGGATTTCTTTAAGCATCTACCGGGCTTTGTCAAAAAAACCTAATCCTAATATTCCGGAGGAAATTTCAAAACCTATTACTCCAATACTCGACATGGATTCACTTAACAGTATCCAGTCAAGACTTTTTCTTGACGATATACAAATTCCAGAAGTGGTTCTCGTCCAATCCACTACTTCGACCCCTGAACCAGTGGTTGAACCAACTCCCGAACCTGAAATAACACCGGTTCCCGAACCGGAGACAACACCATGAAAGCATTATTAAAATGAGAAAAAAAAGTAAAATTCCAACAATCTTGGTTATCGTTATTCTTCTTGCCGGTATCTTTGCTGGAGTCTTTTTCCTAAACACCAGGCAGATTTTTAGAATCGGCGCCAGTGCTACAGCCCAACCAAAAGACGTCAGAATAAGTAATATTAGTGACAATTCCGCAACTGTTTCTTGGACAACGGATTCTCAAACATCAAATTTTTTAGCCTGGGGAGAATCTGAGACAAATATCAGTAAAGTCGAACAAGAAAACTCTACAGGTGAAAAACTTTTAACCCACAACATTTCTCTCTCCGGTCTAAAACCGGGTACAAATTATTTTTTTAAAATTAATTCCGGCGGAATCAACTTTAACAACAATGGGGTTCCTTGGAAATTTACAACCGGTGCAACCCTTGGAGTGGGTGCGGCTTCACTATTTATTTCCGGATTGGTAATAGATGCATCCGGACAGCCTGTGAGCCGCGCGCTTGTCTATATAACCGTGAATGGTTACCTTGCTTCAACCGTAACCTCGGGTAAGGGGAATTTTATTTACCAGTTGGGTAATGTACGCACCTCCAACCTCCAAAATTATGCTCAAATTGATGCCACTTCTACTCTTCTTCAAATTTCTGTTTCTGCGGGAATTAGAGGTACTGCCTCGGCTCAAATCTTCCCGCAATCAGCCAATCCCGTTCCGCCAATAATCTTGGGCCAAACTTATGACTTCAGGAGCTCGCAACCCGGCTCGGATAATCAAATTCCAAACGTCAATTTAAGTCTGCCGTCTACGGCCAGTCGGGAATCAAAAATAAGCGTTGGGTCCCCCGCACCGTTACCCGCTCAAAAAAGCGTCATCTTAGAAAGTCTTAAAGAAGGCGAGACCGTAACCAGTACCCAACCCGAATTTTTTGGCAAGGGCCCGCCCGGTGAAACCGTAACTATTGAAGTTAATTCACAAAACCCAATAACTGGAAATGTCACTATTCCCAAAAACGGATCGTGGAGTTATGCGGTGCCAACAAGTCTTGATTCCGGAGCGCATTCCGTTACCGTAAAATGGAAGGATGCAACAGGGATAACAAGATCCCTAACCAGAAATTTCGTGGTTCAGGCAAGCGATGTACCGGCTTTTGAGGCTACACCGTCTCAAACTCTAGCTCCCAACGCTACACCAACTGCAACTCCGGAAACAACTCCGGAAGCAACTTTAACTCCGGAACCGTCAACCACGCCTCCGGAAGCTTCCGTACCGGCCACGGGAAACTTGACCCCAACCCTCCTATTCTTTATGCTGGGAGTGCTCATTATGGTCTTTGGTGTTTTTGTTTGGAAAACTGCCGAAGCTTAACAATTGAAAAATGCCCAAAGATAACCAAAATACCAATTCAAATGAGCCAGGCACAATGCCCAACATTCCTCCTCAATCAGACATGCCTCCGCTCCCGCCTGATTTCCAAAACTATATTCCAAGTCAAATAATTAACACCGCCGCCAACCAACCTGTGGTGCCCTCACCCTCATTAACTCCGCCAGGTCGGGGCAGTCGGTGCCGGTGTTATCCTCACCGGGCAAAAACAGATCTTTGAACAAAAAGCGACAGACGTTGGCTTAACTTGCGAAATTAATTCCACCCCAAACTGTTGCAATCTCCAAGGGTCGGGTGTAATAACTTGTGCAGAACTACAATCTTCGTGTATAGCACAAGGCAGAAGTTGGTGCAAAGCCACTGCAAACTTCGTATATACCTGTTGTGTGGCAGGCTATGATTGCGGCTCAGGTGGCGTGGGTTGTTATCCCGTCACACCCACGGCACCGCCAACAACAAACTGTCCAAGCGGATGGATTACAGAGCATGTTGATAATGAATGCAGAAAGAACGAAAACTGCGTAGGTTATAACAGTTGCGGCAGTAATCCTTACGACGGTTGCTTTATTAACCAAGTAGCAGGAGACTCCTGCAATGCAAATCAAACTGAGTGCACCTATGACAGATGCGGTAGTCCCTCATCACCAACACCTGCACCAACCAAATCACCAACACCGTCTCCGACCAAAACGCCGACACCATCACCAACCAAATCACCAACACCAAAACCAACCCCAGGTCCTGTGTCACCACCACCAACACCGTCTCCGAGGCCTCCCCAGTGTCTAAGTGTT
>Ga0075682_112_pt1 | contig 22359 bp, 24 predicted proteins | sample RifGroA2_FD_68251 | JGI IMG/M metagenome (GOLD analysis project Ga0075682, IMG submission 68251) | Microgenomates (Woesebacteria) bacterium GW2011_GWA2_40_7b | reverse complement strand
GTCAATATCAACAGATTCAAAGGTGGGCATGGGGAGTAAGTGATGATCCCTGGATTATCAAAAATTATTTATTAACACCTGATGTTCCTTTTTGGGATAAAACAATGAGACTTTTACATGTGATTTGGGCCCATTTCCTTTGGCCCGTTAACTGGTTTATCATCACCCTTGGACTCACAATTCCGACTTTGCTTAATCCTGCATTTGGAAGAACAGCTCTTGGTTATTCTGTTCCCAGACTTTCTTCGTTTGTTCTGACAATTTCTCTTATTTTCTTAATAGTAATGCTTGTTGTTGATAGTAAACATAAACCGACACGGCCCAAAGAATTCCCTTTCTGGAGAGCGCTTCTTGTCCCGTTTGAGTTTGTACTTATGCCGGTAGCAGGCCTTATCTTTGGCGCCTTGCCCGGCCTTGATGCTCACACGCGCCTCATGCTCGGAAAATACATAGAGTACAGAGTGACTGAAAAAGTGTAGAGTTATCACTCTGTACTATATCTCTTAGTTCACTTAGTTTCTCAAAATAGACATTTTTCAAAAGCCGTGAACTGCGAGATTGAGTATCGGGTTACTGAAAAGGTGTAGCTAATTGTAGCCTTTGGCTTGGAGATTGAAGGATTTGGCGTAAAGCCCCTTACTTTTCAATAGATCTTCGTGTGTCCCCTGCTCAACTATTTCACCTTTATCTATAACAATTATTCTTTTGGCATTTCTGACAGTCGAAAATCTGTGGGACACAATTATAAGTGTTTTGTCTTTTATTTCCCTATAAAGCTGCGTAAATATTTTATATTCCGATACAGCATCTATTGATGCTGTCGGCTCATCCATTATCACAACAGGGCTATTACGGTAGAAGATCCTGGCTATTGCAATTTTTTGCAACTGCCCCCAGGAGGGCTCTTCCCCTCCATATCGGTGGCTCATCTGGGTTTCCAAACCCTTTGGATATTTTTTAATAAACGATGCGTCGGATTTTGCAAGCGATTTGTAAACTCTATCATCGCTGATAATTGCCGGGTTGCCCAAAATAACGTTTTCTCTCAGGTTGAGATTTGAGTAACTATTAAACTCCTGTGCTAAATATGAAAGCTGTTTGTACCAATCGGTAAGGAATATGTTTTTAAGATTTGTTCCGTTGATTAATATCTCTCCGGAGGACGGTTCATAAAAATTGCATAGAAGTTTAATAAGCGTGCTCTTACCTGCTCCGTTTGCTCCAACAAGTGCAATCTCTTCGCTGGGATTAATTGTTAAATTTAGGTTTTTGTAAACGTAATTCTTACTGTTGGGGTATTTAAAACACACATTCTTGAATTCAATTTTGGGCGGTTCGAACAGATCAAGCGGAGTTTTTCCTCCAACGATTGTGTTTTGTAAATCTAAAACTTTCTTAAAATTTCCTATGTGATAACTGTTTTCGGTAACCGCTACAAAGCTAAACACCAAACCCCTAAAGTAGTCTGACGTCTGGGCAATCGATTGAAAATAAAATGTAAAAAGTCCAATTGTAATGAGGCCGATTCTTACGTCGTTAACCAATATTAAGAGGCAAATAGAATAGACAATGCCGGAGAAAATTATCATTATTATTTCGCTTGGCATTTGCTTTTGCCTCAAACCCACACGCTGTCCGGTAAAGATTTTCCAAACGTCTGTGTATTTTTTGAAAAGGAAATCTATCGCATTGTTCACCTTAAGTTCTGCAATATAATTTTTTTGCCTTAATTGATAATTAAGATCCCACATTAGTTTGTTTCTTTCGGCGTTCTGTTCATGAAGCTGCCAGTCTTTTTGTGCCCAATACTTTTCAATAAAATACTGGGGAACCTGAGCCGTAAAGATTAAAACCCAGATAACGGGATATTTGGGTAAAATTATAAAAGTCACCGCAAGAAGGCTTATTATGTTGGCAAAAATATTACTTATGTCCTGGACCGATTGCCTGATTCTCCATCCGAATTCTTCATCCACCTTTGATATGAGACCGCTGGTCTCCTTATCTTCTAAATGTTTGTAATCCAACTGGGATACTTTTCCAATAAAAAGACTTCTGAGTTGTCCTTGGAGCTTTGTATCCATTATTCGGCTTAGCTGACTCTGTAAAAATGTAAATATTGACGTCAAAACAAGAAACAAAATATACAAAGCAAGATAAAAACTCCAACCTCGCCCTGATGACGGCGAAATTAGAGAATCAATGAGGAGAGAAAAGAATTTTCCACGACCAAACGGCATCGTAGCCGCCAGAAGTTGTAAAACTGCAATCAAAACAAATATTAAAGAGTTGAATTTAAAAATTAATCGAATACACCAAAATGTATTCTTTGCAATGGTTTTAAAGGACCTAGAATTTTCCATAACTATCTACAATTTATGATACACTAAATCATGCCTAAAAAGTCTTGGATTCACAAAATTCACCTCCCTGCCTGGGTAGTTGGAGTTTTGGCCTTGGTCTTTATTCTCAGAATTCCTTCTTTCTTTGAGCCTTATTATTACGGAGATGAAATGATTTATTTAACTTTGGGCCAGGGAGTTGGGCAAGGTTTAACTCTTTATAAAGACATTCACGACAATAAACCCCCGCTTCTTTATCTGATGGCGGCCGCGGCCGGAAACTTGTTTTGGTTTAAGGTTATCCTGACGTTTTGGAGTTTGTTAACAGTGACTTTCTTTTTTAAACTCGCCAAACTCCTATTCAAATCGGAAAAAACAGTCAAGGTCGCAACAATTATCTTTGCACTCCTAACAACCCTGCCGCTTTTGGAAGGTAACACCGTTAACGCCGAACTCTTTATGATTGGACCAAGCATCATTGCGTTCCTGCTGCTTCTTGATGAAAAATTAACCTCTAAAAAAATATTCCTTGCCGGATTCCTTTTTGGTATTGCGGCGTTATTTAAAACACCGGCACTTTTCGATGTGCCGATAATTGTTTTTTACTGGTTAGTAACCGAGGGGTTAACCAATTGGAAAAAAGTGTTTAAAGATACTTTACTTCTTCTGTCCGGGTTTATTTTCCCGATACTTTTAACGTTTGTTTGGTACTTTTTCAGGGGAGCGCTTCCCGAGTATGTTAAGGCTGCTTTCTTGCAAAACGTTGGATATCTTAGTAGTTTCAGGCCGGGAGACATTCAAAAACCTTTCATTATAAGAAACGCCCCGCTTTTTACCCGCGCATTTGTGGTTTTTATCGGATCGGCCATTCTCTGGTTTTTCAGAAAGAAACTATCCAAAAACTTTGTTCTTTTTTCTCTTTGGACACTTTTTGCTCTTTTTGCAGTAACCCTTTCGGAGCGCCCCTATCCCCACTACTTAATACAGGCCGCCGTGCCCATTTCTTTCTTCATGGCCATGTTTTTCACTGAAAAAAGTTTCGAGCAGGCATTGGTAGTACTTCCTCTCGCCTTAGTCTTCTTTGTTCCTGTCTATTACAAATATTACAACTATTCTTCGTATGCCTACTACCTGCGTTTTATCAATTTTGCAACCGGAAAAATCAACAAACTTACCTATTTTTCAAGCTTTGCATCAACGGTAAACAGAAATTATGAAATTGCTAACTTTCTTGTAAGCTCTAGCTTTGCAAGCGATAGAGTGTTTATGTGGGACACGGATTCTGCAGCAGTTTATGCCTTGAGTCGAAGATTGCCTCCAATTAAATATGTTGTAGATTATCACATAAACGATTTTTCCGGCAAGAGTGAGGTGGCAAAACAAATTGAAGCCAACCCTCCAAAATTTATAATCTTAACTACCAAATATCAGTACCTCGAACTAAATGAACTTATCAAAGAAAAATACATATTAATACAACAAGTCGAGGATGCCGATATTTATGTTAAAAAAACTACCACTTAGGAATTATGTTTATTCCGCCCTTGCTTTAGATTTTGCTGTCGCATTAACTGTTTTATTGGTTAAAGGCAATCTCCCACCGGTGGTCCCCTTTTTATATGGCAGGCCTGTTGGTGTCGGACAATTGGTTTCAGCTTATGGACTGCTCATTGCCCCAATTACTGCTGCCATAATTACCATAATAAATATTGTTTTGGCATCTTATATCAGGGATGAATTTATAAAAAAGATTTTTTCGGTTGCCTCGCTTTTTGTATCAGTTCTTACAACAATCACAATTATAAAAATAGTTTTGCTGGTTGGATTTTGGTAACAACATGGAAAACTTACTAAATCTTTTTATCCTTCCATTGTTGGTCTCCATCGTAGTTTCATTTGGAATGACTGCCGTGGTTATTCGCTTTGCAAAAAGACTGAAAATAATTGATGATCCAAGTCTCAGTGCTCATCCAAAAGTAATTCACACTCATCCAACGCCAAGGGGTGGAGGTATCCCAATTTTTGCCGCCTTGACGGTCGCCGTGTTGGTTTTTCTTCCGTTTGATAAACACTTAATCGGAATTCTAATCGGTGCAAGCGTAATCACAGTTATGGGGTTTTTAGACGATAAGTATGGCTTAAACCCATATTTGAGACTCTTTTTGGGATTTCTGGCGGTAGCAGCACCAATTGCCGCGGGAATTGGCATAGCTTTTGCCAATAACCCATTTGGAGGAATCATTGATTTAAGTCACCCTCAAATAATCTTTTCCCTGCTTGGTAACACACATACTATTTGGTTATTATCCGATCTTTTTGCCCTTTTTTGGATAACCTTTTTGATGAATGTACTAAATATGGGAGCTAAGGGGGTGGACGGGCAGCTTAGCGGAGTTGTGGTTCTAAGCGCCCTGACAATTGTCGTCCTTTCTTTAAAATTTTCTGCCGATATTACTCAATGGCCGGTTATTATTCTGGCCGCAATAACGGCTGGAGCCTATCTGGGATTTCTTCCGTGGCATATTTTCCCCCAAAAAATAATGCCGGGCTATGGTGGAAGCACCCTGGCCGGATATCTTTTGGGTGTGCTTTCCATTCTCTCAACAACCAAGGTTGGAGTCTTACTGGTAGTTCTCGGTGTTCCCTTAATCGATACGGGTTATACAATTGTCCGCAGAATAGCTTCTGGAAGATCTCCTGTATGGGGAGATACGGGACATTTACACCACAGACTTTTGGATATGGGTTTATCCAAAAGTCGGGTGGCAATGTTTTATTGGATTGTCACCGGGATCTTAGGGATCTTGGCACTTAATTTGAATACTGCTTCAAAGATATATACAATGGTAGGAGTAACTGTGTTTTTAGGAGGACTAATTTTGTGGCTAACCTACCGACCCAAAAAGAAAAACCATCTTTGATTCTCGCTGCGTTTACCGCCGCAAGGCCCATCCATTGGGTAAAAAATTTCTCCCTCTTCGCGGCCATTTTTTTGACGGGAATGCTGGACGACAGAGGCCAACTTATAAAAGTTTTGTGGGGGTTTCTGGCCTTCAGCTTAGCAACCTCGGCAACTTACATTATAAATGACATCCTGGATATAAAAAGCGACAGGCTCCACCCAATTAAAAGTGGCAGGCCGATTGCTTCCGGATCGCTACCGATCTCCCTGGCGTTTTCGGAGGCCGTTGTTTTAGCTGGGGCCGCTTTATTTATTAGCACTCCACTTAACCCTCTTTTCTTCCTACTGGTAATCTCGTACCTTGTTCTCCAACTTTTCTATAGCCTGGGGCTTAAAAACATCGCAATATTGGACATTATAATCATCGCAACCGGGTTCATCATGAGAGTTTATGCCGGCGCTTTTGTTATTAATGCCCACCTCTCTGTTTGGTTTTTACTTTGTGTAATTTCCGTAGCTCTGTTTTTGGCATCAGGAAAAAGAAGAGCCGAACTGAATTTGGCGGTAAATGTGAACGGGGTGACCAGAAAAAGCCTGGGTAACTACAAAAGAGAACTTTTAAGCTCATTCGTAACAATGTTTGGTAGCGCTTCTTGGATGAGCTGGGCGCTTTTCACTTTTTTTGAAAGTCCTAAAGCCACACTTCCTTTTTGGCTAGTACTGGCGGAGCTAAGTAAAACCACAACCGTTGATAAACTTTTAATGTTAACCATACCCATTACAATATTTGGGATCATGCGATATGAATCTTTAATTTTTGAGGGAAAAAGTGAGGCACCGGAGAAACTGCTTCTTACTGACCCTTCGTTGATTGTTACAGTTGCTCTTTGGGTGGCTGTAGTCTTCTGGGTACTTTACTCCGGCGTCTCCATGACCGGATCTATTTAGATATCATTAAATTATTTAGGCGGTTTGATAATTTAAAACTATTAGAGTGAGATAAAACCCCAAGATAAGAGGCCGTGCTTTGATTTAGGATCTCCTCTGACAAAGTGCCTTCTTTATAATCTGCAAGGTGTTTTTGTAGTTTTCTAAAAATTCTTCTCTTGGTTTTCGTTCTTAGCACTATATGATTTGGAAGAACAACATATCCCAAAAAATCGATTCCCTGCCCATATTTTCTTAGTAAGACTTTTTGCGGATGCAGTGACAATCTTAGTTTATCATTCAAGAATTTACTTACTGGTTTCAGCAAATGCTCTAAATAGTCTCTATCCCGACTCACAACAACAAAATCATCTGTGTAACGAACATAGTACTTAACTCTTAATTCTTGTTTCATAAATTGATCAAATCCACTCAAATATATGTTTGCAAAAAGCTGGGAAGTTAAATTGCCAATTGGCAACCCGCTTGAAAAACTTCCAACTATTTCAGTCAGAAGCGACATTGCTCTTTCATCTTTAATTCTTTTGGCTAAAACGTCTAATAAAATCGGGTGGTCAATGCTGTCGAAAAACTTTTTGATATCACATTTCAAGGCAAAACAATTTCCAGTATTGTTTCTACTTGCTTTCCTTAGTATCTTCTTTAAGGCCTCCACCCCCTTATGTGTTCCTTTTCCAATTCGGCAGGAGAACGAGTTTGCAATAAAGGTCGGTTCAAAAATCAGATTTAGAACAGAGTAAATAGCATGATGTACAACCCTATCCCTGACTGTCGCTTTATGTATTAACCTTTGTTTTGGGTCATGAATGTAAAAGGGTTTATAAAGTCCGTGTCTGTAAATTCCCGCTTTTAGTTCTCTGTGAAGCTCGAAAATGTTTTGTTCAAGGCTAATTTCAAACTCTTGTACATCTGGTCTCTTTCGTTTATCATGCTTGAAGTTTGTCCAGGAATTAAATAGATTCTCCGGAGAAACTATTTTTTCAAAAACGTTTGTATAAATTTTCATAATATGAATGAATCTTTTGACACGCCGATTTTCAATCAAACATACGAAATTTACAAGGAGATATATTGTCTCAGAAGTACTATTCCTAAAAATGACCGTTATACCATTTGGCAAAAGGTCGAAAATACAACTTTGGATGTTTTGGAAAAAATTCTCATAGCAATAGGTTTTTCTAAAAATGAAAAGTCTGACATCTTGGAAGAAGCAAGTAAAAAACTAAACATGTTAAGGGTGTTTATAAGGCTTTCAAAAGATGTAAAGGCAATTGACAACAATAAATATATTATGCTTCAAGAAAAACTTGATGAAATAGGAAGAATGTTGGGTGGATGGATAAAAAGCCTAAAGTAAGTTCCGAGAGGCGGACACACCAATGCGGTCGTAAGCGTCATCGTACCAGTGGCGGACAACGAGCCCATCGTCAGAGTCACCCTGAACGATGACAGGGTTACCGCTATCGCTCAAATCACAGGTACGAGCCCAGTAATCTGTGTCCAGATACTTCTTGTTAAGCAAGTAGTAGAGGATATTTGCGGTAACACGAGCAGATGTGGTTGGAACCTCGTATTCATCAATGAAGCATTGCATTGCAACCTGACGATCGTAGATAAGACCGGTTGATCCTTTCACAATGCCAACAGGCATCAGGTGCCATCGAGGCTCACAGACGCCCTGCGCAAATTTGTGGCTGAGATACCAGTCCAAGTAAAACTTGGGGTGGTTTCCACCAGGGTAAATCTCGTGCCAGGCCTGCAGATTCAGGGGTTTACCGTCCAGGCGGTCCGGTCGGAGAAAGAGAAAGTGTTCCTGATTAATTTCAGGGTTCTCAAGCTCGTTCTTACTCCGGGGAATTTCGGGGATATTGGCAAGCTGGAATTTCTTGCCGAAGAACTTAGTCCACTCCTTAGGACCAAAGAAGTTCTTTTTCCCCACAATTTCCCGCGCAACTTCGAGCGTAACAGCCTGAGTTGAACCCCGCAGGAATTCCTGCAAACGACCTTTGTTTACCCGACCAGACTCGATCTGGGCAAACAATTCCTTAAGCTGGGCAGGGGTCGGCTGTCCCGAGCCACGACCAGTAGCATGTGAGTTCATCACACACCTCCTAAATTGGATTTGCACTAATGTAAATGTGCAGACCCACCGTTGGGAAGCCCCGGTTGAGAAACTTCATACTGAATTTTATACCAGTTTGTGGCGCTGTCCGTTTCAAGATATAAATATTTTTCACCGGGTTTCGCTTGTGCAATTTCCTCCCCAAGAGTCCCAGGAAGTGTTCTTATCCTCAAATACCCGGTAGGTGTTTTTGATATCACCACATAAGTCTGGGGGGCCGGGGTGGAAGTTGGTATTGGCAAGGGAGAGTCTGAACCGCTTTCTTGCCCGGTTTTGGCTAATTTTGTAAAAACACTCAATTGATATCCATTAAGTGTACTAACAGACATCGTTCTATCCTGATATCCGGGAGCTTTTACCGTTACTTGATGTTCGGCCGGGGAGATTGTCGAATTTTTATACGGCGAAAATCCGCGCGCAACTCCATTCAATGAAACCTGTGCATTATCCGGCATGGAAATAACAATAAGGCTTGCTGTTTTTTCTGCGTTTTTCCGAAAAGAAATAACATCCCCCGAGGAAAAATCCTCAGAGTCCCCGAATTCTCTCCGAATAACCGTCTCAATGCCGCCCTCAAGTGTAATCTTTGTCTCGTAAGGAAGCATGCCGGAAGCGGAACCGTCAGGAATAAGTCTAAGATTGATGTTCCCCGCCTTTAAAGTTTTTCGAAGTGGAGTTCTTCCCAGCAGTTGACTATCGACGTAGACGCTTGAGGTGGGAGTTGTATCAATCCTTATTCCTGCCGGCTTAGGTTTAAAATAATCCGCAAGAAAAAGTCCCGTACCGGAGAGTATTGCTAAAGTAACAATAATTACTACCACCACTTTCAACGTTTTCATTTGATCAGCCTCGAGTGTAACATATTTTTATATGGTAAAATGCAAACATCTGGCCGGATGGCGAAGTGGAAACGCGGGAGTCTGCAAAACTTCTATCGCGCGGGTTCGATTCCCGCTCCGGCCTCTCGCAGACTCGTGTCCGTATCAGTCATCGAAGTGCTCTTATGTGTACTTCGCGTTTTGCACACGATTCCCGCTCTGGCCTCCAAGATTTGACTTTTGAGTATTTCATGGAGTAGAATAGCGACTTACCCCGCAATCGCGGGGTTTTTTGTGCCTACCTATCTATGAAAAAATTTAGCCTTGAATTACCCAAGTATCGCCTTCAGCTTCATTTAAAGCTGATCAAGAGGCGAAAACCTCTTTTGGATGAGTCTTTTGTGCCTACGGCTTCTGTAATAAGAAGGAAATACAGAAGCGGAACCCTGCTTGGAAAAATAGTCAGACATATTTCCAGCCACAAAAGTGCTAAGAAATTTTTCGCTGCAAACTTGAGCGCGTTAGTTATAGCAGGTTCATTTTTACCAACCGCTCAAAGCAACGTTCAAGCTGCAAATGTGAATGTCCAACCCGACGAGTCCGTGATTCAAACCCGAAATACATTTATTACACAAATATCTGTTCAATATCCCCTTAAGGCCATTAGGATTAATCAAGATTTTAGTTTTTTTCATCGGGGTATTGATTTCGAGGCAGAAACCGGGGATTCGATCAAGGCCATTAAAGCCGGAAAAGTGGTTGAGGCCGACTACACCAGAGACGGTTACGGAAATACCATTCTTATCGATCACGGTAACGGTTTAACATCCCGTTACGCCCATTTATCAAAAATTGAAGTAAAAGTCGGAGACATGACAACAACCAATACCGAGATTGGACAAGTTGGCACAACGGGCCGTTCCACCGGCTCACATTTGCATTTGGAGATCCGCCAAAACGGCTTCCCGCTTAACCCGCTTTCGGTTTTATCCAGATAATCATCTGTTTTCTAATGACCTCCAGAGATACCCTCACTTCGCTAAAGCTTCGCGGGGCAGGCATGAAGTTATCTGTTCTCGAGTGATCTCCATAAATACCACGATGCAACCGTTCGATGGGGTTTCCAATATTTTTCGGCAAACTTTGTCGACTTAATTTTATCAAACTTCTTGCCGGTAACCTTTTCAAACCCGTTTTTAATTCCCAAGTCTTCAACGGGAAAAATATCAGGTCGGCCCAGCTTGAACATCAAAAACATGTCCGCGGTCCAGGGCCCAATTCCCTTAACCTGAATCAGTTGTTTTCTAACTTCTTCATCACTTAGCGTATCCAGATCCGTAATTCGTAATTCATTATTCATAATTCTCAAAGACAAGTCTTTGATTGCGCGTACTTTGCTCCAAGCCATGCCGCAATTTCGGAGTTCATTTTCATCAAGCTTTAGAATCTTTTCCGGGGTTAACGTTCCCTTGATTTTAGCTTTCAACCGTCCTTCAATCACATCCGCAACTCTTCCCGAAAGCTGTTGACCGATAATGTCCCCCACGAGCCCCTGAAAATAGTCTGCATGAAGTCTGGGCTTAATCGTGCAGTGTCCCCACTTTTTGACCAAAGGAGCAATATGTTTATCTTTAAGAAGAAATTTTTCCGCTTCTCGCCACATATATTGAATAATAACTACTCACGTAGTATAAAGCTAATATGAAAGAGGCAGGGCCAAAAGAAGAAATAACACTTGAAAGACATGTCTGGAGGGCTTTTGGAATGTTTATGATCTTTGAAAGTGTCAGAATTTTGGCGAATGGATGGGAAGCAAAAAATGCCGGAGAAGCCATTGAACATCTTATTTTGGGAGTCGCGATCCCCGCTTGGTATATTTGGGGACAGGGCACATCCGCGATGTTAAGAGCTGGCACAGGAAGAAAAGTAAACGAAAGTGAGTTTAGAGATTGGGCTTACAAAGATATAACATCGCTTTTTAATTTTTTGAAGAGAAAAAACTAGTAGTCCATTCCACCCACCCGATAGTTATCTTTAGAGGAAATTAGGGGAATCTAGTGGAACTACTTTTTGAATTTCTCATAAACCCGCATTTTCTCAACTTGATAAAACTTTTGATCTTGATTTAGTTTTTTCTCTAGAGATTCCACAAGCTTTCTAATATTCCAGTCAGTTTTATTAATAAGCTCTATAAATACTTCGTAAGTCAGGTCTTCTCCTTTCAAATCGTCTACAGGGGAATAAAGGAACTTAAAGGATTTTACAGGAATTTGTCGATTATCCGCATCTTTACCTTTAGGCTCCTTTAAATCCCCATAAATTCCTTTAATTCTGTTAGATTTGGAAATTACAGACTGTTTTAAAATTTCGTGCCATTCTATTAAATCAATCTTCAAACCCTTTAAACTCGAACCAGGAATAGATTTTAAAAATCCATCTTGTAAACTTCTTTGTATGTCCCCTTTCTCCTCAATCAAACTAGCACGTGAGTAACCCAAAAAATTTATATATTCAGATGTAGTTTGCCTGGCAAAACCTTCTTCGATATTCGCCACAACCGAACGGCATGAGTCGTCTGCCTGGGCTTTTAATCTATATTCGGATCTTGGTAAAGAGTCTGTAAACTTTCTATTTAGAAACCTCAGCAAGCTTGCGTTTGACCAGGCAACCAAAAAAATGTAGCCGTTGGAGGTTTTAGAAATCCTCGATCTTTCCTGAGGCTTTTGTTCCTGAGAAAGTTCTCGAAGAGTTTTATCGACAAGTTCTTGAATAATGTCACTGGGCATTATTTAAGTTTAAAGGATTTTAAAGGGATTTAAAGGAGTTTATAGGAATTTAGTAGTCCATTTCATCCACACCACATTCTTGAAATGTAAAGGAAATTAAAGGAGATTAATTAAATTCCTCTAAACCCCCTTAGATTCCTTTAATCCTAATGACTGTTGTAAAAACTTTTTGACGTTTTTGGTATTATCCCAAATAGGGGCAAGTTCCTCCTGTAAGCTTATAAGTTCCGGGTACTGATCGGGGATCGGGTCGCTCGTAATTTCAACAAAATCTGGTTGTCTAAGAATTAGAATGTTAAAAACTTCCGAAAGTTTCCAAATTTCCTCATCTTTCACGTTAACCAAGGGAAAGTTGGTCGATATTGTATGGTAAAAAGAAAGTGCAGCAACTCGTGAGCCGCGACAGGCACAAACCCCTTTTTATTCTTCCAGTAAACTTGAAAGGTCTTATCCTCCAAAAATCTCGGGTTGCAGCTTATTATTGAAAGAAACCCTACATATCTACCCTGAGGCCACGTAATATCGCCAAAGTATTTACTACAAGTTTCAAAAAACTTGGCCTGAATCCCGTTCCAGTCTTTAGTAAATTTATCTCTCGTATTCTCAATTTCTTCTGCATGTTTTTCATAAAACTTATCAAAATATCCACTTATCAAACTTTTTTGATCATCCAGACTTCTTTCACCAACATCTTCCAACTCTGGATGTACTTTTACTATTTTAGCGGATTTCTTTAGTGTTTGTATTGACTTCGTATTTTATTCGGATGATAATTAATTATGCCTGCCTACGAGTTGTTCCCCATCTCCAAAAAAGAGCTTAAAAAACTTTACTTTAAAGATAGACTTTCAATATTTCAAATTGCAAACAAACTCGGTTGCACGCATTCAGCGATTGTTTATAAATTCAAAAAGTTTGATATCAAATCCAGAGGCCATATCGGACTGACCAAACCAATCAAATTAACCAAGAAGGGCTTTGAACATCTTTATTGTGAAAGACGGCTTTCCCTTAAAAAGATCTCAAATATTGTTCATCGTAGTGAAAGTGGGCTCGAAAGAAGATTTAAAAACTACAATTTAGTGTCTAGAGGTAATAAAAACCGGGCTTGTAAATACAAAAAGAAAGACTTTTCCGGTGACCCAATAGAGAAAGCCTATTTAATTGGATTCAGGTTAGGCGACCTAAATGTAATGGAAGGTGTTAGCGTATTGCAAATAAGATGTTCAATAACTATTCCAGCACAAACTAAACTTATAAAAAGATTGTTTACTCCATACACAACCCCGTATATTACAAAGGCTAAAAGAGGAACTTACGAAATTGTTTGTCTAGTAAATAGAAGTTTTGATTTTTTATTATCAAAAGAAGATAAAATTCCGTTATGGATTACACGAAACAAAAAGCATTTCTTCTCATTTTTGGCTGGATATTCCGATGCGGAGGGAAGTTTTTACATTCATAAAAGAAAAAATAAAGTATCTTTTGGAGTATGGGAAATTCAAACTCAACAAAAAAATATTATTAATCAAATTTGGAAAAATCTACAAAAATATGAAGTTGAATCACCATTACCATCAATATCGAAAAACGTTGGATATATTGCACCTAGTGGTAGTAAAAACAATAAAGATATCTGGAAAATAACTGTCGCAAGAAAGTATTCACTCTGGAAATTAATAAACAGCTTAAGTATTTATATCAAGCATCATAATAAAATCAAAGATATTCGAAGAGTAAGAGACAATTTAGAATTTAGAGGTGTGAATATCAATAATCCATCCCCATTCCACCTTGCGGCATAGATGGAGTATCCTTTTCTTTCGTTGGCAAATCGGTTACTAGACCTTCTGTCGTGAGGACCATCATGGCCACACTGGCTGCATTCTGAAGTGCGCTTCTGGTTACTTTTACAGGATCAATGATTCCCATCTTCGTCATTGAACCAAATTCTCCGGTTAGGGCATTATAACCATAGTCTTTATCTTTTGAGGATTCAATTTTTTGTACTGCCAACTCATCGTCATCTCCCGCATTCTTCACCAACCATCTGAGCGGTTGCTCCAAAGCCGAATAAACAATATCCTTTCCTGACTGTAGATCTTTATTTCGTTTATCGTCCATCCCTTGGATTTTCAATGTTTTTAGAACCTCTCTTGCTCTTAGAAGTGCAGTTTCCCCTCCGGGAACGATTCCTTCTTCAATTGCTGCTTTGGTTGCGCCTACTGCGTCTTTTACTCTTTCTTTTTTGTCATTTAGCTCAATTTCTGTAGCCGCACCAACATTGATTACCGCAACGCCGCCGGAAAGCTTGGCAAGCCGCTCTTCAAATTTTTCCTTATCAAAATCGCTATCTGATACATCGATTTGTTTCCTAATTGATGTAATTCTACCTTCAATTATTTTTTTATTACCTTTTCCGCCAATAATCCTGGCGTTATCTTTATCAGCCCAAACTTTGTCGGCAGTACCTAAGTCAGTTACTTCAATAGATTCAAAGGTCCTGCCCGTATCTTCGCTAATTACAGTTCCTCCGGTTAAAATCGAAATATCTTCCAGAAGTTCCTTCCTTCTATCTCCAAATCCCGGAGCTTTGATTGCTAAAACGTTAAAGGTGCCCCTAAGTTTATTTACAACCAAAGTGGCCAACGCTTCTCCATCAATATCATCAGCAATAATTACCAAGTTTTTACTTACTTTTACAAATTTCTCCAAAAATGGAAGAAGGTCGGCAATCGAAGAAATTTTCTTGTCGGTTAGAAGTATGTATGCCCCCTCGATTTCAGCTTCCATTTTTTCAGCATTTGTAACCATATATGCGGAAGCATAGCCGCGATCAAATTCCATTCCTTCTTTGTATTCAATATCAATTGTCAATCCCTTACCCTCTTCGACCGTTACAACTCCGTCTCGGCCAACTTTGTCCAAGGCCTCGGCGATTCTTTCCCCGATTTCATCGTCCCCGGCGGAAATGCTAGCAACCTGCGTAATCTCTTCCTTGCCTTTAATTGGCTTGGCCATTTTTTTAAGCTCGGCTGTTACCGCTTCAACCGCCTTTTCCATTCCCCGCTTAACGATCATTGGATTTGCACCCCCGTTTATTTTCTTCATCCCGTTTGCGGTCATTACTTGAGCTAAAAGTGTTGAAGTTGTTGTTCCATCTCCTGCATTATCATTTGTTTTACTTGCAGCCTCTTTAACGAGTTGGGCACCCATATTTTCAAATGGATCCGGAAGATCAATTTCTTTGGCAACTGAGACTCCGTCATGAACAATGTTTGGAGCTCCCCATTTTTTGTCGAGAGCAATGTTTCTGCCTTTTGGACCAAGTGTGGTTACAACAGCTTTGGCAACAATATCAATCCCCTTGAGCAAGGATGCTCTGGCTTCTTCTCCAAATTTAAGTTGTTTAGACATATAAATCGCTTCGCTTCAAACTCAAAACTCTAATTTCTAAATCCTAATTTTTAGAGTTTAGGGTTTAGATTTTAGAATTTACGCCGTTTCAACGGCGAGTACATCCTCAAACTTCACAAATAAATACTCTTTTCCTTCTATCTTGACTTCACTCCCACCCCATTTTTTATAAACAACAATGTCTCCAGTTTTTACGGGAGATGTTCTTTTTATCCCCTTCTCTGTAATTTCGGCCGGACCTACTGCCACTATTTTTCCTTTTTGGGGTTTTTCACCGACACTATCGGGTAAATAAATTCCAGAAGCAGTTTTCCCCTCTTTTTCCAGAGGCTCAATTAGAAGATATCCTGCAGTTGGTTTTAAGTTTAGCTTTGCCATTTTACAATACTGGGCGTAGTCGAATAGATTATAACCCTAAGCAGAGTCGAAAGGTTAGCATTCTTCAATACTGAGTGCTATTCTAGAGGCTAATTTTTATGGTGTCAAGAGGAAAGTCTTCTCAAGACAACTTTTCCCCAATCCTGAGGGTGAAAAAGAGCGCGGGTTGCGGTAGCAACCTCTCTGGTCATCTTTGGTCTCATATACTGGATCTGAACCCAATAACAGATTTTTTCAATTACCAAGAATATAGAATCTAGAATATTGAATTTAGTTTTTTCACTCCAGATTCCAGATTCAAAATTCGAAATTCTAACAGAATTAGGCCAAAAGTCCAAAATCCATTTGTTTTCAAATAAAAACTTTTCAAAAGTCTTGTTTTTATTTACTAATGGCAGGATTTGGCCGATTTCATGGGCCGTATAAATATTCCGATCTTTTTTTTGCCATACTAAATCACTCTCGTCAAGCCACATATTCAGGCAAAGCTTGTCCCTTTGGTGCAAATCATTTGGTTTTCGGGCACTAAAACCAAATGCGTGGATAACCACGTAAGCAAATAACCTAGTCGTCCACAGCACACCTTTCTTGGTAATAATCATTAAATCAATATCGCTTTCGTCAGTCGAGTTTTGCATTGCAAGTGACCCTGTCACTGCAACCATTTTTATACCCGGGAGAAAAGATAATAATCTAGAGGCCTTTTTGGCAATTTCCAATTTCTTTACCGAAATTCTTTTCCTGAGAGTTCGTTTATAGATAAGGCCCTCACGTCCTTCCAAATAATAAAAACCATTTTTATGCGCAACTTTAACCACCTTTCCCCCGTAGTCGCAAAATGATCTGTGCGATGACCATTTGATGATTTCCGAAAAATTTAATGGGAAGTCAAAAAGATTGTGGTAGATTATGGAAAACTTTTCTCCGGCAGCCAGCCTCGCTTGGTTAGCCATGTTTCCTGTGGATGTTGTGTATAGATTTTGCATCACTTGGCAACCAGCCCATATTGTTTAAGTACCTGGGCCACCCCATCTGCCGCCGTTGTTAACGCCTTATTTGCCGTTAATTTTCCGTCGGCAACGGAGTTGACCGCGTCGGCAAAGTAGTTCACAAGAAGTGTGTTGATACCGGTCGGACCATCAAAGGTGCGCGAAGCCAAGTACCATGTCACGGCTCCCGGGGCCTGACTGACTATTGATCCGACCAACGGATGATTAGTCAAAAGATTTGCCATGTCAGGCCTTGGGTACGGTTCACCAAAGCTTCTCACTTGTGCTTCGTTGGCGTAAAGTTTTTGTAAACTGTCCTGCGTACTTAAAAATTTCAAAAAGTCCCAAACGACAGCCTTCTTAGAACTCCCGGACCAAACTCCTTGTGCCCAATAGGTTGCGTAGGTTATATCCGGTTGCTTCGGATTATCTTTAGGTAATTGCGGTACAGGAACTGTTTTAAATTTCAGATTAGAATTCTGCTGTTCAATTTCAAAGCTGCGCCAACTGGGGCCGATGTACATAGCCAGTTTCCCGGCGGCAAAAGCCTGGGTCGAGCTTGGAAGTGTTGCATCCCAAACACCATCAACCGTTGTGAACTGAACAAAAAAATTCAATGCATCTTCAGCCAAACGCCCAGTGGGACGGCCAAGATCTGCTCCATTTTGAAGCATCAATAGCGCCAAAATTTCGGGCCAATGATCTATGTTTTCTGTTCTTCCCAAAGAAACACCCGCCTGAGTAATAACACCCTGATCATCTTTAATTGTCAAGCTAATGGCTGTTTTTCTTAGATCGTCCCATGTAACAGGAAATGTGGCTCCGGCCTTATTAAAAATGTCTTCGTTTACATAGAGTGTAAGCGCATCATACCCCAGCGGTATTCCTACAATGCTACTTCCGGAGATTAGATCAGAAGAAATAATCGGATAAAAAAATTTCGCAAAGTCTGACGGGCTCATAATAGAGGCCGGAAGGCTGTCTAACTCATTCCTGAACATAGGAACCCAAGTGTTATGGAATGTAAAAATATCCGGGCCGGTTTTTTTGGCTAAGGCACTTGTTAGACGTTCTCTGTAATCCTGTTGAGATTGTCTTTTATAAGTAATTTTTACATTTGAGTGAGACTCTTGATAAGCACTTATGAGGGGCGCTACGGTTGATTCATCTTCCCAAAGCCCCCACCATATTAGTTCGCCGGAAGCCGGCTTCTTGGTGATTAGTAACTTAGTTATTAGAAAGACAACCAATAAAACAACGACACCCACCCCGCCAAAAATTAAGAACTTTGGAATCCCTTTTTTAGCTGGCGGGGGAATTACAGGAACAACCAGGGGTTGTGGTTGCGATCGAACCTGATTTGTATTGACAAAAATATCTTTGGGTGCCGCTGCCCCGGGGGGCCTCTGGCCCAGGGGGGCATGGTCTTGATCCATGACTAAATGGTATCATATCGTCATGAGAAGTTTAAGACGCCTGTTCAAAAAAGTTCGCCTGAAGTTAATTTTTAACGTAATCCTGTTTATTTTTTCACTCACTGTTTTGTTTTTTTCTATCTACAACCTGGCTTTTTTGCAGAAAATTTTTTTCAACATAAGCATTGCGGGATTGCCTGTTTCCGGATTGGATACAACGAATGCTTTGCAATTATTGTCTAGGGGTCTTCCTGTTCCGGAAAAAATAACACTGGTTTATCAGAACGAACGTTTTATATTGACAACAAAAGACATTGATCTCTTTTATGATTTTACTACTACCGTCAACAACGCTTTCAATTTGGTCAGAACTGAAAACCTTATCTATGATCTGATCAGTAGAGCCAAACTCATATTTTATCCGATTAATCTACCACTCGAGGTAGGGTATGACAAAACAAAACTTGAAAAGTTTATTTCAATTGTTTCCGGCCAGATTTCGCAGGAACCGATAAATTTTTCTATAAAGGTTGTTAAGGGAGATGTTGTCGTTGATAAAGGAATCGCAGGGTCGGAGGTCGATCAGGACATTCTTGGAAGAAAAATTTTAGAACATCTTTCTTACGTTTCAAGTGCGGATATCTCTATTCCTGTAAAAACAATCGATAACACCTTGAACGATATAGAAGCAAGCTCAATTAAAACCCGTGCAGAAAAATTTCTAGGAAAAAAACTGATTGCCAATTTTGAATATGGGAATTATACAATTTCCGACAAAGATATTTTAAATTTTCTTGATTCTAGAGGCGGATTTGATGATGAAAAAATAAATACCTACCTAGAAAAAATTGCTAAAAAAGTGGATCGTGACCCACGAAACCCCAAATTTATTTTTGATGGAGGAAAGGTTACAGAATTTGAACCGGCATTGGAAGGAATCAGTACGGTCCGAGAAGAATTTAAAACAAAACTGATTGAAGCAATGAATACGCTGGAAAATGGCGACATGAAAAGCGAATCTTTCGACATACCGGTAACCCGAACACCTCCGGAGATAACTACGGACAAGGTAAATAACCTGGGAATCAAAGAGTTGATAGGACGTGGAACTTCTACCTTTTTTCATTCCATTCCGGGACGAGTTTATAATGTCGTTCTTGCCGCCAGCAGGATCAACGGAACATTGATCAAACCTGGGGAAACTTTTTCCTTTAATAATACTTTAGGCGACGTCTCGTCTTTTACGGGATATCGACAGGCTTATATAATTTCCGGGGGAAAAACTATTTTGGGTGACGGAGGGGGCGTTTGCCAAGTTTCCACAACTCTTTTCCGGGCCGTGCTAAACGCCGGTTTGCCCATTACCGAACGGGCGGCTCACGCCTATCGTGTAGCCTATTACGAGCAAGGCTCCCCACCAGGGTTAGATGCAACAGTGTACGGCCCTTCCCCGGACTTGAAGTTTACTAATGACACGACGGAACATGTTTTGATTCAATCAACTGTTGATCCAAAGAATTACTCACTAGTTTTTGAGTTATACGGAACCGGTGACGGAAGAGTCGCCACAATTTCTAAACCAATTGTTTCAAACATCTCCCCTGCTCTTCCCACAATCTATCAGGATGACCCAACCCTTCCAACCGGAACTCTTAAACAGACCGATTACAGCGCAGCCGGTGCCAGAACCTCATTTAATTACTTGGTTGCCCGAAACGGTGAAACTATTTTCCAAAAAACCTTTGTCAGCAACTATCGCCCCTGGGCTGCGGTTTACCTAAAAGGAACCGGGCCAATCAACTAGGGTAGCTCATCTATCTCTCCTTTTAAATACTTAACTGCATTTTTGGACGCTTCATCAATTTCCGGAGTTTCTATATTCTCAGTAGTGTCGGCTGGAGCTCTTCGCCTAAATCCTTTTAGGCCTAAAAATTTTCGTAGCTCACTGTCGCCATCAAAATCCGGTTCGATAAGTCGAAAGTTGATAATCGTAGCAAGCCTTTCCCCTAACCAACCCATTGTTGTTTAATTAGACTCCACTTTCACAACAAACACAACAACAAGGTATAATTGCTGTATGGATTTTTTGAGCTTGATTGATAAAACACAATGGTTTTTTGAGAATTACGGCTATATTACCATCTTTTTGGCGAGTTTCGTAGAAATCACCCCTTTTGGCTGGGCGGTTCCAGGCGGGGTCATTTTGGCTCTTGCCGGCTTTTTTGCCAATACAGATAAGCAACTAAATCTAATCTCAATTATTCTTTCAGGTGCATTTGGAGGGTGGCTTACATTATTGCTTGCTTATTATCTGGGTAAAAAAACTCAGATGTGGCTGGTTGTTAAACTGCACCAGGAGAGAACAGCTGCTTTTGCAAAAAACCTTTTACAGAAACATGGTGGCATAATTCTAACTACATCAATGATGGCAAACCTAACCCGTTTTTGGGTTGCCTATGTAGCAGGAGTAGATAAATATAATTTCTGGGGTTTTATAAAATTTTCGTTTGTTGCGTCTCTTGGCTGGTCTTCAATAATGACCATTATTGGCTATGTTGCAGGGTTTGAGCGCGGAAATATTGAAGGTCTGCTAAAAAACATTGGTTCTGCGGCTTGGATTTTGCTTCTTATGGCTTTTGCTGTCCTTTTTAAATCAATTAAGCATGAGTATAAGCACTTCAAAAGAGACCTTCCCGACAAAGAAAATGATCTTATTAAATAGTTTTAAAAATATTAAACAAATTATTGATACGCTCCAAAAAGGCGGTCTTGTAATATTTCCCTGCGAAACTGTTTACGGCGCGGCCGTCGATTCATCGAATGAGGTTGCTGTTAAAAAATTAAATCGATACAAAGAAAGACCTTTCGGCAAACCTTATGCAATTATGTGCTCCGACCAAAAAATGGCGGAGAAATACGTTAGGTTAAACGAAACGGCCAAAAACATATACAAAACTTTCCTTCCAGGCCCTGTTACCGTTGTCTCGGTCGGATTACACAAGGTGGCTCCCGGAATCGAATCGGAAACCGGAACTTTGGGAATCAGAATCCCCGATTATAAATTAATGCTAAATTTACTTAAAAAATTTGGTCGCCCAATTGTCGCCACCTCTGCAAATGCCTCTTATCGGAAACGACCGTATAAGATATCGGACATCTTTGACAATATCTCCAATAAACAAAAAGAGTTGATTGATTTGGTAATCGACGCGGGCAAACTTCCAAAAAACGAGCCGTCAACAGTAATTGATACAACACTTGACGATCTGGCTATTTTGAGACAGGGGGAAATAAAACTTAAAGATAAAAACGAGGTTCTAAGTAGAAGTGAGGAAAACACGCAGAATGTTGCCAAAGAACTTTGGCAAAAATACGATAGCTACAAAGGTAAACGAGCCATTATTTTTGCCCTTGAAGGAGAAATGGGTGCCGGCAAGACCATTTTTACAAAAGGGTTGGCTAAGACAATGGGAATAACTGAACTAGTTACCTCCCCCACTTATTCGCTTGAGAACAGATACTCGATACTAGATACTGGACATTCACTCGCACACATTGATGCATGGAGAATGGAAAAATCCGATGAGTTAAATGCGCTGGGATTTTCTAGTCTTATTAAAAACAGGTCTGTTGTGGCAATCGAGTGGGCTGAAAGAGTTGCTGATGAAATTCGTAAATTCGACGACGAAGCGATCATTATTTGGGTGAAAATAAAGAACCCTTCGACAAGCTCAGGGCGCAATGCGAACGAAAGATTAATTTCTTGGGGAATCGAAAAATGAAAATACTATCGATCGATACATCTTGCGACGAAACGGCGGCGGCGGTAACGGAGGGAACCAAAATCCTATCCAACACTATTTGGTCACAGGCATCTGCCCATGCAAAATTTGGGGGTGTTATGCCAAGTCTCGCTCGACGAATGCATGAGGAGCGCATTGACTTCGTAGTTGAGAAAGCTCTATCCACCAGCCACCAATCACTAGTCACAAATATTGATGCTATTGCGGTAACTGTTGGCCCCGGTCTTTCAATTGCATTGGGTGTTGGAGTGAGCAAGGCAAAAGAATTGGCCATTAAATATAAAAAGAAACTAATAGCTGTTAACCATTTAGAAGGTCATATTCTCTCCCCACTCGCAAACAACGAATATCCAGTATCCAGTATCAAGTATCCATCCCTAGGTCTTGTCGTTTCTGGCGGAAATACAATACTGGTCAAAATAAATAAAATCGGCTCCTA
>Ga0075682_117_pt1 | contig 23283 bp, 19 predicted proteins | sample RifGroA2_FD_68251 | JGI IMG/M metagenome (GOLD analysis project Ga0075682, IMG submission 68251) | Microgenomates (Woesebacteria) bacterium GW2011_GWA2_40_7b | reverse complement strand
ACCATAAGGTCTATATTTCTAGAAACAAAATAGTTAGCTTTATTAACACCAAGGTTGGCCTCTACTAATCCAACCAAATCTGCATAACAACCCTCTCCGCACGTTGGAGTTATTACTTCTCCTCCCCATCCAAGCGAAGATATTGCATTCTGTGGAACCTCCTCATGCAAAAACGTCTGAATATGACGCTCGTCAAAGCCTTTTAATAATAATCCAAGTACTAAGAGTTTTTGCTTTTCTCCCAACTTTTCAATCTCATCGATCAGATTTCGGGAAAGAGCCGTTAAAAAACTCGCTTTTTTCCGGGACCCAGGAAAGAATTCATTTTGCGCCTCCGCTTGTGTTTCTTGATACAGATTGTCGCTTGTTATGTTTAAGTTGTAGTCGGCCAAAAAAACAGGACCGGTAACCCTAAGCATCTCAGATGCGATATTTAGATCCACTGCCAATACGCCATCGACCTGGGTGTCAATCTCCTTGTCTAAAAACCACTCTGCCCTTTTGGCTGAAACCTGAAAGTCAGGATCCCAATTACTATCTCTCAACCACCAATTCGCTTCGTTTAGATAATATCTGATCGGTTGAGGCGGTGAAAAAGCACTAAATAAGTTTTTCTTTTGTCTTTGCCTAAAATGCTTGGTAAGTTTGCAGCCAAAACTTTTCCTTGCTTAAAATAATTTTTTACTTTGTCAAAGTTCACTTTACTTAAAAGATATTTTGCCGACCAAACATTTAATTTTTGAGCGTCCAACACCAGAGTTTGCAAGTTTGAGGTGTCTTGATAAAGTTGATTCATTTCGTTAGAAATTTCCTGAGACGCTGTCGAGGGGTTATAAACGGAATCACCTAAAACATTGTTAAACGTCTCATTTGAAATCTTGATTAAAGACATTGCCGTACCCGCGGTGTCCACAAACGTCCTCCCTACACGGGACACGAAACCGGTTTCTCTGTATATTCCCCTAAGACCGGGTACGTAAGCAAAAACACCACTCACCCGTTCCCCCACCGTAAATAATGTTTTGGCAATTAGAATCTTATTTCTGACCGTCTCGGTTTTACCCCTCAGCATATCTTTATAAGAAAGATATAGTACCCCAAAAGACGAGCCTATTGTTAATAACGGAAGGATAAAAATAAATAAGAAAGTTAATGTAACCGGTAAAAGATATTTTGAATGTTTATGCCTTTCCTTCTTTTTTTCGGTTAGTCTTTTTTGAGAAGACGTTCTGGTTAGCCACTTATATGTCTCGAGAAGGGCAAAATTTAAATTTACTGGCAACTCTTGTTTTTCTAAATTTCTCGGTAAAGTCCGTGGTCTGCCGCTTTGTTTATACTTTAAGTTTACGTTATTAACTATTTTTTGATTCGCTTCTCCAAAAATTGAAGCTGATACGGGAGGACCTAATAATAACAATTTATTACCATATGGACCGAATGAAAACAGCCATTTTGTAATAGTCTTCGCGACATCACCAACAAACATCGGATATAAAACTTCCTCTGTGGCAAATCCACCAACTCTTTTTTCAAATATTTGATTAATTGTCTGATTCATTAAAAGATTGCTATCCAAATCAATCCTTGGTCCCAAAAGGTCACCTATGTAAATAACACTTAAATTTTCAGAATTATTTATGAACAGATCTTCTTTTGAAGAAAAAATTTCGAACGGGAATATGACAAATTGTTTTGAAGTCGCGATGCTTCTTAAGGTTATAAATTCAGAAAAAGACTCGTAGCCCGTTATCTCTTTCCACTTTTCAACATCATCCGTTACGACACCCACATAAGAATTTTTCGAGAGAAGACTTTCTAAAATAGATAATGCTAAAAAATTTGCGTCGGAGTAAAGACAGATTAATATTCGTTTGTTATTCATGTACGCAATTGTTTTTCCGCAGATAAGAAAAAATAAATCGTCACGCTGTCAGGAAATTTTCGGCGGTAGCCCCTACCTGACGTGAAACTTTCACATAAAATTTCCCGAAGCTTTATTGTCCAACTCTTCGTTTACCAATAAATCTGCGGGTTTGTTTTGTTCCCTGGGAATATTTTTAAAAATAATATCTGACGAAATTTCCGTTGTAAGCTTTTTAACTTCTGTAAAAAGTTTTTTAAGGTTTTCATCTTTAACTTTATATAAGCCGGTTAATTGTCGTACCACCAACTCTGAATCCATTAGAAAAATTATTGGTGAATGGTGATTGGTGAATGGCGATTTATTTAGCAGCCAGTCAAGAGCCAGAAGAACTCCAGAATACTCAGCAAAATTATTTGTTACTTTCCCTAAATACTTAGAGCCTTTTGTTACAACACGGCCGTTTTGTTCAACTATAAAAGCGCAGGCCCCGGGCCCGGGATTTCCACGAGCTCCCCCATCCGAATGAATTGTTAAAGCGTTTTCCACTTCTTGATTCTAAACGAAAGTCCCAAAAGAATCGATACCAGAAGAAGGTTTTGCTGTAAAGTAAACCAATAATGATCCTGTGTCGACGTGATTACAACGAATATCAACGCGAGTATTAAGCTCACTCTTTCTTTGTTCAAAACGTTATTGATAGATTTGTAAAATACGATAAAAAGTATGAGCAAACCAAAAATTCCGATCTCGCTAAGAATCAAAAGTGGAACATTGTGAACGGGCTGCAAAATCCAGGAATAGGTAAGTATTCCTTTAAATCTGGGGATGTTAACTATAAAGGTGTTTAGGCCCTCCCCAGACCAAAACCTTTCACTAATCATACTACCCGAGAGATACGCAAAATCAAGGCGTTGGATCACTCTCTGGCCAAATCCGGCATTCAATGATAGCAACTTCTTTGAAAATACAGGCAAAAGTATGCTTACAATAATGGACGAGTAAAAAAGTGCAAACGTCAGTTTCCTAAACAAATCTTTGTTTCTAGCTAGATATTTTGTTACCAGAACCAAAAAAAGAGCAAGAAAGGCGGTGAGAGAAAAACTTAACAGGAAACCCGTCAGAACTACAAAAATACCAAAAGTATTAAGCGGGTTTTTCTTTCGTAAATCCAAAAATAAAATTAGCATTACTCCAAGGTACCCGGCTAATGAGTTTGGGTGGGGGAAGGTTGAATAGGCTCTCAAGAAAACTCTGTCAAAAATATTTATCAGAGCAATACCGGGAGTCTGCGAGGAAAAACTTCTCTCTCCAAGGAAATATAATAATCCTCCTACACTCCTTCCAAGAGCGAACTGAAAGATTCCGATAAAAGAGAAAAATACCGCAGAATAAAATAGGACCCTAATAATTTTTTGAAGTTCTTCTTTTGTGTTCGCAAAATACAACCCCAAACAAACTGTCTCAATAATCTTTAACCACTTAAAAGTACTTACAAGTGGACTGGTAGAAAAAACTGTATTTATAACGGCAAACACAAAAATAGCCAACAAGTATTTCAAATACTTTCTATAAACTCTAATGTTCGCAAAAATGAGAATTAGAGCCAGAACGTCTGTCAGGTAGATCGCGGGGGCAAGGTAGTCAACCCTAATTCCAAAAACAAAGGCCCAAGAAGGCCAGAAATGAAGGGCCAGCTGTGTTGGAAGTAAAAAAAGGAGTAAGTAAACAATTCCTTTTTCAATATTCTGTAGCCACTTTTTACTCATCAAGCATGAGTATATATCAAACACTTTGGCGTTGTACAAAAGCGAAGTATTTATTTATTAGCCTTAACCACCAAATATCTCTCTTCTCCTTCTCCCACCGATTCGGTTGTAAGGTCTTTGTCTTCCGAAAGAGCCATGTGGACTATACGGCGCTGCCAAGCTTTAAGATTGTAAAGGCTTTGGGGTTCCCCTGTTTCTTTTGCTCTCTGGGCAGTAGATTGCGCCAAATTCCTTAAATACTCTTCCTCTTTCTCTCTGTAGTCGCCAACATTAACCATCACCCTGTTCCACTCTCCGACTTTTTGTTTAAGTAAAACCCCAAAAACAACCTGCAGGCTTGCCAGCGTCTCACCCTTCTTGCCTATAAGAAGTCCTGTTTCATCAGGAGCGTCAACGTTTACTACATAGGCCTCATTCTCCTTATCGTATTCAACATCGATCTTGGCATCCGAAAGAGACATCAAAGAGAATAACTCTTCGGCCAACCCTTTAAGCAAATCAATATTTTTATTCTGTGTTTTCATTTAATTTAGCGCTTTCTGCGATGACGATTTTACATCAGCAGATGGAAATTTGCTATTGCTTCGTTGCAAGTTTCATCAGACCGAGTCTTGTAACAAAAGGGGTAAGGGATCCCCACCCGGACATCAAAACCTGCTGCCAAACACTGACAATCGAAAAAACAAGCCAATAAAGTGCAAGCCCGGAAGGAAAACTTAGTCCAAAAAACAAAGTCATTAGAGGCAAAGTGTAGATCATAGATTTCTGCATACTTACCTGCATATCATCCGTGTCCGACTTTGTTGACTTGGCCACTTTTTGTTCGACCGAAATGTAGGGGGTTGTAATTTTAACCGAAAGAAACTGAGCGACCGTTGCTAAAATTAAAAAAAGCCCGGGTAAAGCAAAGGGGATTCCAGGAACGTTGAACTTGTCGGGCTCACTTACATCAAGATAAAGAAACTTCGTATTAAGCACTTGATTTTGATCAAACCTTAAGGCGGGGTAGAGAAGCCTATTCACTTTTACCATCGCATTCCCGTCGCCGGCTAGGGCGGTAGTAAAAACGTTAAAAAGCGCAATCAAAACCGCAAACTGCAACAAATAGGGGAGGCACCCGGCCGCAGGATTAATCTTTCTTTCTTTATATAAATCCGCTTGGGCCTTAGAAAAACCCATTTTATCACCCAAATATTTTTTCTTTAATTTAGAAACCTCGGGCTCAAGCTCTTTTATCCTCTTCATTGAATTAAGATATGGCTTGGTGAGGGGTCTTAAAATAAAAATCAAAAAAAGACTAAAGCCCAATATTGCAACTCCAAGGTTTTGACCCAATATTCTATAAAAAAGCATCAAACCGTTGGTTAAAGGTTGAACTAGTAAAACTTGAAATATGTTCATATTATTTACTTATTTGCTTATTTGCTTATTTAAACTTGGCACCGGGTCGTACCCAAATCCGCCCCAAGGGTGACATCTAAGAAATCGTCTGACACTAATCGTTAAACCATTCATCACTCCTAACTTTTCCAGAGCCTCAATTGTATACTCACTACACGTTGGTGTAAACCTACAAGCTTTGCCGAACAACAATACCAAGACGGGAGAGATAAGTTTCCTATAAAGTCTCACCATATTAGAAAGTAAGTGTTTCATTTTGTAATTCCGCTTGCTCTAACGGCAATTCTAACTTCGCGGGCTATCTCGTCTGCCGGACACCTCATAATTGAAGGTTTAGCTAAAAAGACAACATCATAGCCTTCTTTTACCTCGTTAACCATCAGGCGTACGGTCTCGCTTATGTGTCTTTTTATCGTATTTCTATCAACCGCCTCTTTCGAAATTTTTGTAGAAACGACAAAAGCAAATCGCGGTGGGCCAACATCTTTCTTGTCTAAATAGGCAATTCCGAAATTGGCAGACTGGAAAGTCTTCCCGTTGACTTCCACATTTTTAAAATCCTTTCCACCGGTAAGCCTAAATTTTTTAGCCAACATGGAGACTTTTCCTGCCTTTCAGCCTTCTTGCCTTTAAAACTCTTCGTCCATTTTTTGTCGACATTCTTTTTCTAAAACCATGGACTCTTACTCTTTTTATTTTACTGGGTTGGTATGTTCTCTTTGTAGACATGCGACAATTATACCAATTAACCAATTAACTAATCAACCAATTAATTTTTTGGCCATTGACGAGTTGTGGATAACTCGATAAATAGTACAGAGTACACAGTACCTAGTAAAAAGCCTGAACTGCTCCATATTTACTCCTAAGTACTCGTACCATTATTATGACTTTAGATTTAAAAACGGCCTGGCGCGACACCTTGGGAATGGTAAAAATTTCTGTCTCTCCGGCAATTTTTTCCACATGGTTTTCTCAAACACATATTACAAAGGTGGATGATTTAGGAGAAAGAGTGCTGGTTGAAATCGGCTGTCCGACTTCTTTTGTAAAAAATACAATTGAATCAAGATATTTCGGACTTGTCCAAGATTCGACCAGTAAGACTCTTGGCAAATCTGTTGACTTAACTTTTATCGTCCGACAAAATCCTGACATCGTCCGACCAGACAAAGACTCGCCTGCTCCGCTTTTTGAGGAGAAAGGAAATACCCAAGAGTTAACAGAATCCTTACGAACCGCAAGAATTAAACCAAGTTTTACTTTTGAAAACTTCGCGGTTTCCGGAAGTAATCAAATGGCTCACGCGGCAGCTCTCGCGGTTTCGGAAAGTTTAGGCTCAGCCTATAACCCGCTTTTTATTTGGGGTGGAGTAGGGGTTGGAAAAACCCATTTAATGCAAGCGGTCGGTCATTCAATTCTTCTTAAAAAATCTGACAGCCCTGTTCTCTCTTGTACCGCAGAGGATTTTACAAACGACATCATTGACGGAATCCGCAATAAGACTACTGCGGAGGTGAGAAAAAAATATAGAAAATTAAGCCTCCTAATGGTTGACGATATTCAGTTTATTGCGGGAAAGGAAACTGCTCAGGAAGAGTTTTTCCACACCTTTAACGCCGTCACCTCCGCAGGGGGGCAAGTGATATTGACCTCCGACAGGCGTCCAACAGAAATCTCGCGCCTCGAAGAGCGTTTAAGAAGCAGGTTTGAGGCGGGGTTGATAGTGGACATTGCCCCACCCGACTTTGAACTCAAGTGCGCAATTGTTCAAATCAAATCGCAGGAACGTAAAATCCCTTTAGAAATGGACCAAATACAAATGATAGCCGCGAATGCAGAGGGTGCCAGGAAAATTGAAGGAATACTTATTAAAATAATGAATGAGATCCATATTAAAAACTCCCCGATTAATCTTGAGATGATTGAGTCGGCATTAAGCCGCGGGGGGGAAACAAATGAAACGCTAGCAAGAAGCACTCCGGAGCAAACAATTGACGCTGTTTGTAAATACTACCAGATAGGTAAAAGGTTAATTTTAGGGGACTCTCGTGCCAGACAAATTGCCAGGCCCAGACAAATGCTGATGTATCTCTTGCGAACCCGGTTGGGAATCGCTTATGAAGAGGTGGGAAGATTGGTGGGGGGTCGTGATCATAGCACCGTTATGCATGCTGTGAACAAAATTACACAGCTAGCCACAAGTAATGTGCAAGTTCGTGAGGATATGTTGAAGATAAAAAATGTTCTGTGAGGATAAAAAATGTACTTTATCCACTTATCAACAACGAATGCGATATTATACACAAAGTTATGAACATTTTGGCGAGGCAAACATCAACACTAATATAATCCGAAGAGTAAACCTGGTTTAAAAAGAATATCAACTTATCAACCGTCGCTACTACTAGAACTACTAGTTAATATATGATACAAACAGAAAAAGGAAAACAATGAAATTTCAAATTCTACAAGAGAATTTAGGGAAAGCTGTTAGCATCGCTTCTCGATTTACAAGTGCAAAAGCACAATTGCCTGTTTTGGGAAACATATTAATCTCAACACAAAAAACAAAGGTTTATTTTAATTCTACAAACCTGGAAGTTTCTGTTTCGGTTCAGGTTGGATCTAAAATTGAGACAGAAGGAGAAATAAGTATTCCCTCAAGGGTAATCTCCGAACTGGTTTCAAGCTTACCTAAAGAAACAATTTCCATAGAATCCGAAAAAGAGCAGTTGAAAATTTCAACCTCGGGATTTTCGTCCAAAATTCTGGGAATGAATTCTTCGGATTTTCCTAAAGTTCCCACATCAATAAGTAAAGACAAATCAGTTAGTCTTCCTCTAAAAGAATTTCTGGAAGCTCTTTCCCTTACCACTTTTGCAACGTCTGTTGATGAAACCAGACCCGTTTTAACAGGGGTTCTTTTTCTTTGGGACAAGTCGGGTTTGACAATGGTGGCTACGGACGGGTTCAGGCTTTCTCGGAAGAGAATGGTGTTTGATATTCAAAAAGCACAGAAAGGGGAGAGTGCGGTAATAATTCCCAAACTTGTTCTGTCTGAACTTTCGAGATTGGGATCCGAAGGGGACGAAGTTCTTTTTAGTCTTTTAGAAAAAGAAAAACAGGTGGTTTTTGGAACGGACGGCATCGTTCTTTCCTCGAGACTTTTGGAAGGAGAATATCCTGATTTTGCAAAAATTATACCAAAAACTTCCTCTTTAAAAGTGTTTTTGGACAAAGAGGAGTTTGCAAGAGCGGTTAAGCTTGCCTCGGTTTTTGCCAGGGACGCTGCAAACATGGTGAAGATCAAAATTTTGAAAGACTCTATAAAGGTGTCTGCAGAAAGCGGAAACTCAGGAAGCCAAGAAACTGAAGTTGAAGCCAAAGTCGAAGATCCTGAGCGAGTGGCACGGGGTGAATGGGAGATTGCTTTTAATTACCGTTTTCTTGAAGACTTTTTACACTCAGTTCGCGGGGAAGAGGTGAAAATGGAATTTACCACACCTGACAAGGCAGGGGTTTTTACGGATTCATCCGATAAAGAATACCTTCATCTTATTATGCCAGTCAAAATTCAAAGTTAATGACCAGAAAAGGCGGGCAAATATAAAACAGCTCTAACATTGTCACCCCCTGACAACGTGGCCGTTCCAGAAATCTTATAGACAGGTTGGAGGACCGTTGCGGTTGGCGAATCAAGAAGGTAGGCAATGTCAATTTGGTCAAGATCAATGTTCTTTATTGTGTCGGCAGGCAGGTATTTGAAGGGGGTTTCTTCCCCCCCCAAATCTATTAGAACCGCACTCCCAATCGAACTGTTAATTTCTTCGTAAGTTTTAATGGGATATTCAACCGGTCCTTTTTGAACACTGTCGAAAACAATTAGCTGAAACGAATGAACACCCCCGTCTTTTGTTATTTCGATATAATTTGTATTTTCCGTTGCTGTTACTGAAATAATTTCATAGTCCAGCGACATCGGTAAAATGTTTAGATGATATAAAGAAAAGTCTTTATCGGTTGATTTGACAAAATATTTTTTTGAAGGGTCTTCTTTTAAGTACTGTGTGCTGTCGAAGGAAAAATTATTTGCGGTTAGAAGACCGCTATCCACCAAGAATTTACCGGCGATGGTTTTAATGTTTTCGTCGGAGAACCTCTTGTCCGAGGTTTTAATCGACTCACTCGAACCATAACGAATTTTAGAGGATTTTGTGTAGGCAAATAATGTGCCACTATCTTTTTTCCAAAAATAAGTCAGACCCTCTTGAGAATCGTTCAGTTTCTTTACCGGTTCAGAAAAACCTACAAATGAGGCCACTCTGTTGAGATATGTATCTGTAAAAACTTTTTTGGCAACAACCAAAAGAGGGAGCTTGTTAACGGTTTTAAACTGTTCTACAGGTATTTTTAAAGAACTTGAAATGTCGCCTTTGTAATTTTGAACGAGTTTCGGTTCAACAGGGATAACCACCGGATTTTTTTTGGGGGATTCTTTTAAATAAATTCGAGAAAGCCAGGCGATACTCAAAACAAAAACAATTACAAAAACCGCTATAAACAATTTTTTCATATTTGCATTATACAGTTAATTACATGCCGAAAAGTCAACGCAACCAACAGGAACATCTCTTTTAAGGAAGGGTTTTTGAACCTTAGGGGTTGCCCCGTTCTTTATAAACTCAAAGTGTAAATGTGGCCCGGTTGAACAGGTAGGATAGCCGGAGTTGTCACTGATGCCGAGCTCTTGGCCGACGGTAACATTTTGGCCGTTCGAAACGGTAATTGCCCCCAAATGACCATACATTGAAACAAATGAGGATCCGCAAGTTGACGCTACCGTGACCCACCTTCCACAACTGTTTTCCCCCGTACTTATGGTACCGTTGTGCATGGCAACAATAGGGATTCCATCTACCCCGATATCAATGGCCTCCATGCCCAAATGAGACCATGAACCGTTTGGCCCCTGTGAAACAAGAGACATTCCCGCGTCCCCGGCCAGCGGCCAAGCATCGTTAGGACATTCCATTGGAGCCTCTCCAATAATCACCGTGGCAGAACCCGCAGAAAGAACACTGCTCTGTCCGGCTGTGTCAGAGGTAACAGTAAACGTATTTACAACGGTCGAATCGTCGAAGTCGTGGGAGTCAAAACGAAGGCTATAACTAAAAGTAAAAGGTACCGCTGGAGAGATTGATTCTGGGGCATCTGGTATTGGTTGGGAAGGAGTGGGACAGGCAGGGGAAGATCCGGTCTTGTTTACTTTGCAATCGTCCCGAAAAACAATGTATGTGTGGATTTCCTGGTTCGACCGAGGAACCTGAGGGTGGAACAATGTAAGCGCCGGAGTTGATTATAAAAAGAGTTATTACAACCAATACGGGAAAGGCTAATATTATAATAAGGAGCGGATTAAATACCGTTATTGCGAAGTCCTTAAGCAACCTGCCAAAAAAACGTCCAACTCTTTTCACAATTCTTTTGCCGTAAGTCGTTGCCCAGGCGCCCCCGAGAACCGCGATTGAAAATTTTTTTACTTTTTTCCAATCGATTTTTTCTGCGATTTTGCCTAGAACGTATCCCGCCAAGAGAGATAATCCAAGTGTAGCCCAGCTACTAAGAGTTCCCAAAGCCGTAAACAGTTTGGGTAACAGACCTGCAACGGCTTTACCGGCGGCTTGTCCCGCGGTTTGACCTCCCGCTTTTTCGATCGCTTTTTTGCCAATTTCTCCAATGACTCTTTTTATACCAAGATCGATCCCTGTTTTGGCTTGTATAAATCCTGCAACGTTTCCGTAGCCGGATGATACGATGGCTCTTCCGAGCCAAGACCCTTCTGCGGTTACCCAAGTTGCCCCCTCAGCTATTCCGAAACGAGATAACCCCAGCTGGACAAGTTCTGAATTGTAAAACTTGGCCAGAGCGCTACTGGCGGGAAGTTTGGCTATCTGTCCGTCAAGCCAAGCTCCGACTTTCAGGAGCAGTTTTGACTTAATTTCTTCTGCTTTGGATCCGCCGATGTCTTTTAATGTGTCGAGTAGTTCATTCTGTTCATTCAGCGAATTAATATGCGGAGAAATTATTTGTTGGTTTATATCGAATTCTTCAAAGTCGGGCTTTTCGGTATCTGAAATTTCAATAACAACATCTTCGACGCTTGTAAAGCCGTCAATTTCCGGAAGATCGATAAACCTTTTTGCTATTTCAAACTGGGCAATTTTTTGGTCGTAAAGGTCTGAACAGGCGTTCTTTAATGTTTCCTGTGTTTGAATGTTTGGGGTAATTCTGTTTAGAATTTCAGGGTCGGATACAATCCGGAGGATTCTGGCGGCGATTATAGGTGAGTTACCCGACAAAACCTCCTGAGTGGTAATTGCCGCTTGTTTAACGACGACATCCGTTTCCTCGGGAGTCAATTTCTGAAATTCGGCAATGCCGGCAGCCCTGCTTTTAAAATTTTTTATAGTATCTTCGACAAACCTTTTGGGATCCGCTTGAGCCTGTTCCTTCAGGCCCTTAATTTCCGGCGTTTCTTTAACAGGAGGCGCGTTAACTTTGTAATAAATTGTCTGTCCGGCAAGAACCGTTGAGGCGGCTTTTTCTTTTACTATTTGTTCCTGGTAAAGAATTTTTTGTTTTTCGACTACTGCTTCGGGACTTATTACTGGCTCCCCAGCTTCTGTTTTTTTTTGTACTTCTTCTGCTTCGTCAACCGCCTGGCCTTGCTGTGTTTTTATGGCAGGTTCTTTGGCGATTTCAGACTCTTTGGTCCGTTCGTTCTGTAAGGCAATTTTTCTTTCAGTCGCTGTCTCAACCGCCCTTTGGGATGATTTTTGTGTTTCTTCCAGTTCAGCCTCACTTCTGGCTCTTAATTCTTCCTGTTCTTCTCGAAGAAATTTGTCCGGCATGACGGAACCGGCCTGTTCTGAGGGTCGACTCAACGCTTGATACAAAGCAGTGTTTGCGGCGCGGATGTCTTCCGTGAGGGTGAGGTCGGTTATATATAAAAGAAGATCTTTGTTTGTTGACCAATGATATTTCCCGTCGGCGGTGGTGTACGGTTCTGCAAGGGGTCTATTATTTTCTCCAAAAAGATCCCCCTTGAAAATCTCTTCGGTTGCAGTGATTAGACTCTGTATAAGAGATTCATCGGTTTCTTTTAATGATTTCGGGAGCGATAAGTATTTTGCCATAATTATCTATTCTCGTATGGGTTTTGTACTCCCCGCTGAATCATTTCCTCGGGTTTTGTGGTGATTAATTTATTTTCCTCGGCACTGGCCACGACCCTGATTGGAGCATGGTGCGGGCCGGCAAAGAAAATCCCCTCTCCGACATTGGCGGCCAAGAGTAACTGTTTTTCACCTTGCGATAAATAGAAAATTTCGCCAATCCTATCAATTGCCGCGGGAGATTGTTTCAAAAGAACCTGCATGGCGGAGTTTGTAACAATCGCCTTGCCGATATCCTGGTTCAAGAAGTCTTCAACATCTTGTGTAATTGTGGTTAAGCCTAGGTAGTACTTTCTTGCCCTTTTAACAACACTCCACAAAAATTGAGCAGTATCGGGGTATTTCATCATTTGCCAAGCCTCCTCGGCGACCAGGATGCGTTTCTTGAGGTCTTTTTTAACCCTTGTCCAAATGTAATCAAGAATAACAAACATGGCGATTGGACGAAGAGCATCCTGCAAATCTTTAACAGAAAAAACCGTAAAGGGATTGGTTAAATTAATATTTGTTTGTTTGTCAAAAATTCCGGCAAAGCTTCCTTTTACAAATTTTTCTAAACGGGCCGCAAGGTCCAGCGCTTCCGGAATTTCCATCCCGACGAGCGTTTTATAAAGATCTTCCATTAAAGGAGGCTCCTTACTCTGCGTATCCGGGTCCATGGTGATCCCTTTTGCGTGGTAGGTCATGACAAGGGCGCGGTCAAGAAGCGCTTCCTGGGACGGCGTGATTTCACCCATGATTACTTTTAAAAGAGAGTGGAGCGAGAGAATTTTTTGGCCGAGCTGGTTTTCCCCCTCTTCTCTAATTTGGGCCAGATCAAAAGGATTAATTTTTGCAGGAGCGTTGAAAGAAAATGAAAGATATTCTCCTCCCACAGCCTCTGCAAGCGGTTTATACTCGCTTTCGGGGTCGATAATAATTACTTCCGTACCGGTCATTAAAGACCTGAGCGCTTCAAGCTTAACAAAATACGACTTCCCGGCACCCGAAGTGGCGAATATCACCATGTTTGAATTCTCCAAAGAAAATCTGTCAAAAATAATAAAGGATTCGTTTTGGGAGTTGATACCGTATAAAACCCCCCGATCGCTGGAAAGCTCCGTTGAGGTTAAGGGAAATGTGGTTGCCACACTTGTTGTGTCCATATTTCTGGTTATATTAAGCCTGTCCATGCCAAAGGGTGCGGTAGAAAGAAAGCCATCATGCATATCGAGCATTGCGTGTTTAGAAACAATAAGAAGGGATCCAAGCTGAGATTCAACCTGTTTTGTTACATGATCCAATTCCTCAACCGAGTTTGCCGGAATTGTTATATAAAAAGAGAATTCATAGAATCTTTCGATGCCTTTAACAAGTTGCTCCTGAAGGCTTTGTGCGTCCTCGAGCTTGGCTTGGGTAACCGGATCAACGATTTTACCCCGCTCAATGTCTGTGGAAAGTTCGGCCTCCATTTCTGCAATTTTGCGTCTAAGATCATCAAGCACACTCTTTCCATCAACCGGATATATATAGAAAGAAATATCAAGGCTGGAATCAAAGTTGACAACCGGTTCAAGCCAGCCCGGGGAAACAAACCTGGGGTAACCTCCTACAAAAATAGTTCTGAAGTAAACCTCATTAACTTTTACGTAATCAAAATCCTCCTCAATTAATTGCGGGGCAATGACATCTTGAACAGGATAACCTTGGGAAATGGCGAGATTAGGACTTATGACCCGCGGTTTTATTTCGGGTTGAACAACTGGTTGATTGGTTGATTGGTTGATTGGTTGATTGGGTTTCATTTGTGTTCGAGCACCACCTCCGGCTCTTTTTTAACCGCCGGGGGCGCTGGGTTATAGATTGTGTAATAAAGATCAATAAGCTCAGAAGTTGTCAGCTGTCTAAATTTAATACCGAGCCTTCCCGCCTGGCGGGCGAGGAGATCTTTCCTCGGGTAAAGAATGACCTTTGCTTTTTTGATCACGTAAGTTTTTGGATAGGGTAGAGGCCCTCCGCCCCTTGTGATCGCGGCTACGGATTTTCCGATCCCCAGTTCTAGGGGGCTTAAATACAAAACCACGTAAAATTTTTTTCCCAGAACGTTTTTCTTCTTAACGGATTCTAAAATGAAGCCTTTATATTCATGCATAAGTTTAGCCAAAAGAGGGTGTTTTATTTTCCCCGCCTCCTCATCCAAAAAACGAATATAGTTGCCAATATCTTTTCTTTGGGTTCGGATAACAATCTGTACTGAAAAAGAAAGGGAATTAATCATTGCAGCATACGCCGCAATGACCGCAGACTGCTCCTTTTCGCTCAAAAGCCCGAAGTTAAGCGAAGTGGATTCCATTACAAGAGCCGCCCCTCCATCCTTATAGATAACTATGTCGTTTGTAATATCGGCGATGGGCAAATGGCTCTGTGTTGTGGCCACCATTGGTCTATCGGGAACGCTTAGGTATGGAATCTTGAATCTGGAATTTTGAATCTGGTTCATGGCAATTTGAATCTGGAATTTGGAATTTGGAATTTAGACTTGGTATTTTTAATGAGTCCGTTCAGAATTTTTAGTACGACAACCGTCTGTTGATATAAAGATTGAAACTCTGAATTTTTTATAAAACCCACATCCCTGGCAATTATTAATTGGTTTTGTAATTCCGTAATTGACCCTGCCGAAATTCTGAAGAATTGCAATTTCTCTTTATAAGAATATCTGCTAAAACCTTCTGCAATATTTGAGGTAATAGAAACAGAACACCGTCTCATCTGGTCAGTTAAACCAAAAATCTCTGATTTTGGAAAGCCGTTTGTGATCTTATAAACATCAATTACAAGTTTGTGTCCCTCCTTCCAAACATCTAAATCTGTAAAATTTACAATTTTATTGGGCATGGTTTTGGGATAAGTTGTCTTGAATAACAGTATTACTAGATTCTATATTCGAGATTCCAGGTTCAAGTTTTTTCCCGGATACAAGTATCGGCGGGATAAGATTGCCGTTGGCCTCAAAGCTTACCGGAGAGAACTGGCCACCCTCCTTTTCCGTAATAATGTCGTATCTTCCCGGGTCCAGTGGTGTAACTGTAATAAAATGCCCGACTTTATTGCTCCTAAGCGCCCGAACCGGGCGGCCCGCAGAGTCCCTGATTTCAATAATTGCTCCTTCGATGATTTTTCTATGCTCGTCTACCACCTGTCCGACAATCACATTTGGTATTGTCGGAGGGTTGGGAGGCGCTGCATCAATAGAAAAAATTGCTTGCCTGGTTGATATCATTTCCTCCCCAGCAATTAGCGGCGCAACCTCTTGGGTGGAAATAAGGTTTTGGGGAATCTCGGGAGCCTTTGGTTTTTCTTCAACCACAAGGTGCGACTGTGTTGCCGGAGTAATTTTTGTGGGTATTCCGTGGGGTATGTTCATGGCGCCCTGTATTCCGGGTGAAGCCGGGACTGTTTGGGTAGCCTGTTGGGTGGCAGTTCCCGAGAAAATTCCGGTAAGGCCTGCAAAAAATCCCCTCTCTTTTGCTTCCAGATTGCCTAAAAAGTCCCCTTTTTGAGCCATTGATCTTGAATACTCTGAAGCTGCATTATTTTGCAGTTGAGTATCGGGGGTGCTGCTTGGCTCATCCTGAAAAAGCTTCGGAGGAGAAACAGACTTTTTCCAGAAAAATTCGGTTGGTGCGTAAATTGCCTTAAAAAAAGCAAAGATCCACCTCTCAAGGGGGCGCTCCTCGAAAGGGACAAATGCCATCAGTGCACCCAAAATTCCACAGAATATGGCAATAGGAAACTTGATTATGGGCAGAAGCGGGGTGGAGTAAAAAATAAAACCGGCCACAATTCCGCCGGCAAGCTGGAAGAATTGCTTAAGAGTCATGTCCCCAACCAACCTGAATTGGTAGGAGCTTATGTTTTGAGGAATCGGATGTTGTTCCATGCGCTTTGAAAAAGCGCAGTACGCAGTACGAAGTACAAAGTACTTAGTATCTACTACTGCTTGCCTTTAGTTTTGTTCATTAGACCAGATAACATTTTGCAAATTTCATTATTTCTTTCAATGAAGCTATTAATTATTTTTGGGTCGAAGTCTCCAATATCAAGAATTGTTTCCAGCCAGTACTCTGTTTCGAAAGCAGAACCTCGGGCAATTCCAACAAATTGTTTAAAACTGCCGCTATAGTTTCTACCAAAACCCTCAGCCAGGTTCGCAGCGACGGAACTAACGGCTCTAAAAAGCTGGCCAAACAAAAACTCTTTAGCTCTGGGAAGTTTAAATTTTGAAAAATATTTAATAATATCTATCGTCAGAAGTTTCGCTTTTTGGTAAACGAATAAATCTTTATAAGTTGATACTTTGGCAGGCTTGATCATTGTTTTACTAAGTACTATGTACTTTGTACTACGTACTCTGTACTTTGTACTATCTTTAGATTACAGCGTGAAGCACCTTGTGCAACACGTATCCCTTTTCACAACCGAAGCACCTCTTGTACCTCTTGCCTTTTACCAGGGCCCTGACTGGCCAAGCTCTGCTTACCCTTTACCTACGTCAAATGGTATAATTTTGATATATGGCAGAAGTGTCTGAGAGGGTTGATGGAGTTCCCGACGAAAGGGGCAAGGTGGAAAAGTGGTCCAAGTGGTTAGTTAAAGATGGTAAGGTGGAGTACGACGGAATTACCTCTCCGGAACTTAAAAAACTTGTACGTAGTCTTGCAAAGAGGCCGGATGAGTTTACACCGCCGGAAAAACTCGCCGAGTTTTATGAAGAGTTTGAAGCAATGCAACAAACCCTCGATTTATCCTCACGGCAGCGGGCTCTTGAATATATGGATAGGATTGCGGGGAGGGTTATTGACCTTACCGAAAGAGGAAGGGGAAGAGAAACTCTTCAACCGGTCCCTCTATATTTTGGGGCCGTGTTTAAAGATGGGAAAAATGAAATCCACGTTTCCAGGCATGACCTTATTCCGTCACTTAATCTTAAGAAACCGGAGGATCGCAAAGAGTTTATTTTTCGAAACATTCACGCCTTTGACTACCGATTTAGAACCCCAACTGCTTGGAAAGGAGCTATCGACGACTGGTTGCAGGATACGATAATTGCCAATGAAGCTCTTGGGGAGGCAAGGCTCAGTCCAGAAGAGGTGAGGCATTTTGAAAAAGAACTAAAGGCGATGATGGCAGTAACGGCGTCCGCACGTGCAATGGAACTGTCCGGTGGTGCGATGAAGAACTATTTAGAAACGCTCGTTGGATTGGATCCTAAAGGGAATCCAAACTTAGACGATCAGGAAAAGTGGGGTACTTTTCTTCTTCATTCAGACCCAGAAAAGATGATGCTGGTTTTGGCAAACTCCACGGTTGAAAGATACTACAAGATTTTAATGAAGGATGCCGGTCTTCAGTATGACCCGGAAAATAATGAGTGGCAGGACAACCCTGACTCTAAGGATCCTAATAAAAGGGAACAAAAAGCCAGTCACCTTGTTTGGATAGGTGAAAAAGGAGAAAGGCTTACGGAACAAAAAGACATAGAAAAGAGTGTGACGCAGCTAAGGGAAAGCGGGCGTCTAATACAATATTTAAAAAATATGGCGAGGGATGGAGCAGGATTTCAAAAATATATACAAGAGGTGCTCTTAGAAGAGGGGGATGGCAATGAGAGCCGAGAGGTGAGAATGGCAGCCGCCAGAATTGCCTGCGACGTCTTTTTGGTGGACAAATATACAAGGTGGGAGTTTATACTTACCATCCCGGAAAGATTATCCGAGGGTGGAAAGGAAGCCTACAAGAAAAGAACGGGTACGAAGGAGGTGCGTGATTTGAACCTTCAACCTCTCGAGGATTGGGGGGGCGATCCCCTAAGGTCCATTATTGAACCGTCATTTGTAGCCCGCCATTTGAAGAAAGTTTATGCAGGTAAGGACGCGGCTATTTTGGATTTGGCTGACGCAGCCCTTTTGCCTAAGGATTATTTTGCTGAAATCCGGAGCGATGGCAATAAACCGGAAGAGGAAAGAAAATATAAAGATGTTTCTAAAATTCACGCACTCGTCCCTTCGATGGTAACGAATGCCAAGAAGCTTTCCCGGCTTTCTGATGCGATGTATAAAACTTTTGGCGACTCCATGGCCAACGGTCTGCCGAGTTGGAATAACAAAATGCTTGAGGAACTTCCCAGTATTGCCGACCTGTTAACACAGATCTATGGCGGGATGACCGTTACAGAAACTACGAGTGGGGAAAAGATTCCGCTTGGTAAGCACATGGTTGGAGCAATGATGATGAGATTATTATATGCAAAATCCCTTGCAACTTCTGCAGAATCAGCAAGCCCTAACTTTCTTGACTTAATAAAAACCAGCAGTGACCCCGAATCTAAAACTAGACCGTTTATGGAAGTACTGTATACACTTTACGGGGCAAAACTTGATGCAAAAAGCGGTTTCATACAAACTTTAACCGGCCCGAAGACACGACTTATTCTAAGGGATAATATGTTTGATGCTGAGAAGTTCTACTCAGCCACTTATGATCTTTTACAAACCAATGATCAAACAGGGAAATCCACTACATTAGCCGCATACATAAGGCTTGGTGCCTCCCTTGTATGGCAAAATAATTTTCAAACACTTTATTGCCCCTACCATCCAAGGCTCCGCTGGCGGCAAGTTTCTCCAATTCCTGCTTGTTTTTGGTATATGCTGACACATAGCCAATTCCCCCCGATATGGCTTCACCAACTGCCGTGCCAAAGGCGAATTTCTCGCCAAGTATCATACCCTTAAGCATATCCGGAATTTTTGGAATTTCTGTTATTATGCCAAAACTTATGGCTAAAAAGATGATTCCTGACATGTCATGGGCGGACCCTATTATTCCCGGGGCCCACATGTCGGTAAAGGGTACCCATAGGCCTCGGGCAATGTCTAATCCAGCCTGATGAAAAGATGTCCAAAGAGTGGACCACGCAAACCAGAAAAATAAACCCGTAACAGGAAAAACGAGGATGTCAGCCATCACTTTTTTAAACCAGGCCCCAAAACCCAGCGAAGGAACAAGGGCACCCGCCAGTATTTGAATAGGAGCCGTAATAACGGATACGTAAAAACTGATCAAAGTTTTAAGCAAAACATAAGGAATTTTTATTGTATACCAAAGCATTATTACAAAGCAGAAAAGACCGAGTATGGCAAAAAGTAGACCCACGACGGCTCCGAACAAACTAAAACCGCCAACCAAAGCCGCAACAAACGACACAAGCCCCGCAATAATGAACATAACTGCATACCCAAGCATTACAAAAAGTACCCAAAACCCTCCCGCCAGGCTATAGCCTGCACCTTCACCGGAAATCATCAACCAAGCATTGCTGGAATTGGCAGCAGCAAAACCCGCCCCTTTTAATAAAATTACGAATAGTCCCGCCACAACGTACATAAGATCGATCGCAAAACCGGCAATGGCGTAGGAAAAAGTAACGAGTATTAAAGTTAATATTACTTTAGGGAGCGCGGATTGGACAGAAACCACGGTTTGGGGAGAAAGTTTTACCCTGAACATAATCATAAAAGCAAAAACAATGATAACCAAAACAAGAAGTCCGTAAGAAATATTTCTGAAACCTGTCCAATATGTTTGCAGCCAATTAAGGCCCGTGTATCCAAAGCCCTGAGCATTAACTTCAGAAACGGGTGAGAATTTTTTAATGAGATTTTTGGAATACTCAATTCCGGATAGTTCTCTTCCTTTACTGTCAAAAACTAAGGCAACCAGAGGTTTGTTTTCGGATATCGCAGAAGGAGTTGTTGTTCCTGATAAGTCTATGTAAGGAAGAACCTTCCCTATGATTTTATTAGCAATTGCTGCAACTTTTAAGGTCAGATCTATAGCAGCGCCTCCACAGTTATTAATGTCTAATGTGCCCGTACCGAACGACTTCACGAAGCACAGAATTACATCATCACCGATAACTCCAGAAACCATTCTGATTGGTAAAAAGATGAAGCTATAAACCACCCATTGAACTTGGGCCGCTGTATAGCGCTCGCCAAAGATCTCGTTTGGAGGAGACGCGTCTTTGTCATAAACTTTTAAATACCATTCAATAGGCTCTTGGCTATACCAAGCTTGTGCATTGGCCGGGGATAAATAGGGAGCAAGGGAAAAAAGAATTACAAGGCTTGCAAAAAAGGAAAATAAAAATTTCTTTAGAAGTCTGGGCATTGGTTTTAGTATAACATCACGGACAAATCATGTCAGTAGGCCAGGTAATGCCAAACTTCCCGTTTCGTGGACAACCGCTAACCCAACTCCAGGTGGTGGCCATAACATCGGTGTAGTATTTTGTGGCCACAGGGTCGTTCGGGTTGCAGACGCCGGTATTACTTTGGAAACGGCTCATCCAACCGTGCATCGGTTCGACAAACCCGGGCATTCCGTCACAAAGTTTCATTTTAGCCATGTTTGAAAACACCCTGAGTTGCCCCCCGATGTTTTTGTAAAGAGCCAGCAGATTAATTCCGAAATCCTGAGTGGTCGGCCCACCCGCACAGTAGTTGCTTGCTCCCGATTCGTTAAGCCAAATCGTCAGGGCGAAAGCCGGGTTAACACCACTCCCAATTGCCGTACTGACTACCCAGTTATAGCATTCGTCTGCCATATTATTATCGGCCCCGGTACAACCGGTCGCCCATCTGTTTGTCAAGTCTATAAAATTGGATTTAAAACTTCCCAGATATCTACTTGGGACATTGGAATCCGGGATGTTTACCACACAATTATTAGTTCCTGGTGGGATACTTGGGGCTGGAGTACCGAAAGAAATGGGTTCGCCAAAACCCTTTGGCCTGAGCATTGTCTGGATTCCCCTTAAGAAATATTCAGAGATTCCACCGATGTGGGGAAAGTTAAGCTGTCCGGTAGATTCGATAGACTCTCCATTTAGACTCCCTTTATAAGTTACATTAGTTGAAGCCGGAATATCTTTAACTTCTCCCAATCCTGTTCCCGTACCCAGTTTGGGAGACATTCTTCTAAAAATAGAGGAAGTACCTGAAACAAGCCTTGCCCAAATGTTATCAACTAACGGGGTTTTGGTTGTAATATTAACGGCAATCGGGATTGATTTGGTACAGTATTGGACAGGGGGTGGTGGTGGCGGATTGCAATATCCCCCGTAGGGGGCCGGTGTGCAGCCGTAATCACAAAGAGTGTTATTGTTGTCTTCGGAGCAAAACGGTTCGTATGAATAAGTTCTACAGGTTCCCCCGGTTTCATTAGGTGAGCAGCCGTAATACGGAGAAGACGCACAAAGTGTAAGATTATCTGGAGAACAATATATATGGGTTTTGCAAGTTCCTTCGGTCATGTCAGGAATACATCCATAAATGCAATCCCTGACATTTGAGGCGGAACAATACGGTACCTGGAAATCGCAGGAAAAATCAGCGTGATATTTAATCTTGACATCAATATCTCCGGCAAAAAGGTTATCACCCGCACCTGAGCGGACCTCCACAATCTTACATGAATTAGAAACCTGTACAGGAACCGAGTTTCCGGGAGCGGAAGGGTTGGCGCCTCTGGATAAATACGTTTTTTGTGGCTCCGCCTTCTGCTTTACCTACACTATCCTCGTTTGAGGAGAGGGGAATATTGGAATAAAGTTTGGCTTTATAGTTTGGATTAAGTGGATTGTCAAAACAAAAAATTATTCTCTTACCCCCGATAATTGGTAGCCAATGGGGCACTTTTGCTTCAATACACCCCTCACCTCTCCATCTAGCGACCTCGTGTTGATAATCAATATAATCCGGATAATCTGCCCTTATTGGCGGTTGGCTGTTTTTGAAATCGCTTAAGCGGCGCGTTTCCTTAAGAATGTCTGCGATATGTCCCACTAGACCCGGGTAATAACAAGGGCCGGGAATTTTGAGCAACTGTAATCCCAACAAAGGTATTCCATAAGTGCACCCAACAATTTGGTCATGTTGGGTAACTTTTGCGTTTTGAACCGTCTTGTATCTTTCCTGTTGCCCAACCTCCTGAGGAAGTAGTTTGTTAAGTGGGCCGGAATAATTAATAAGTTTGTCGCGGTCCAGAATATCCGTCTTCTCTGCAAAGCGGTTATCGGTAACGCAACAACTTTTTAGGCCACCACATGAGATTGTTCCGTCGGCCGTAAGAAGTGGGTTGGGGATATCCGGTAGAAGTGGTAGAGGATTTGGAGAAAGACACGTGTCCAGAACCGGAAGCGTATTTAAACACACCCCGGCTATTTGGGTCGTTTCTCCTATACAATCGGGCCGCACATCCAAAGGTGGATATTCCGCCCGATTAACAGTTCCGTTAAGATACCAGCTGACGTATCCGTTGACCTTGGCCGCATCATTTAAGGTTTCGCTGTCTCGGTTTTGAGAATTTATGACATCTTCCGTATTTCCCATTATTGGAAGCTCCGCTCCGGAAAGATCGATATTAACATTTGCATTCCGATTGTCAGAATAGTTACAACGGACATTCCCTGGGGAAATTTCGGTACACCCCGCGTACGGGGGGTATGGGTAGGGGGGGTCGAAAGTTTCATCAATATTATCATTGAAAGTCAAAGTGTCCCCGCAAAAAATGGCCGTATCTGACACGGCGGCATTACATGGGCTTGCCTGGTAGGGGCGGAGAGAGTGAAATTCGCTTTGAAACCAATCGGCCGGGTTGGTCGGGGGCCACAAGCCAGATGGCCTAACGTCGTCGCATGCAACTGTGGGATTTGGAACAGGGTCGGCTGCAAAAACCTGACTACCCGCAAAAAAAGAGAAACCGATAATGATTGTGGAGAAAATGATAGGCAGGAAGTGTTTCATTAAAAGCTATGGTGTTGGAACAACGATATGGAATTCAGTAACGGGAGCTCCCGTGACGGCTTCATCCATCGCCGCCGCGGATCGATTCATCAAGCTGCACCCGAACCACCCCAATGTCGATTACGTTTATTATTTGAAAGGCCTGGTCAATTTCAACGAGGACC